>Ga0193753_10000016_pt1 | contig 268209 bp, 253 predicted proteins | sample H1c2metaG_FD_144925 | JGI IMG/M metagenome (GOLD analysis project Ga0193753, IMG submission 144925) | Soil microbial communities from a riparian zone of the East river system, Colorado, United States - H1c2 | ecosystem: Environmental > Terrestrial > Soil > Riparian zone | place: USA: East...
GCGCAGACGAACACGCAGAACTACATCATCACGAAAACGCCGCGTATCAGTGGCATCGTGAATGATAGCACACTGGCGGCGAATGCCAGTGACAAGACCAAGGTACAGATAGGGATCCAATACGTGGATGGCCTGGGCAGGCCGGTACAAACGATCCAGAAACAGGGCTCACCGCTTGGTTACGATGTGATCCAGCCGATGGCCTATGACCAGTACGGCCGGGAGATCACCAAATACCTGCCCTTTGTGCCGCAGACAGGCACATCAGGAACATTCAGGCCTAACGCGGTATCCACCGACCAGGGAAGTTTTTATGCCAGCCCGCCATCAGGTTCGGGTGTAACCGCGATAGCCAATCCCTATTCACAAACGACTTTGGAGAGTTCGCCTTTAAACAGGGCGCTCGAAGCAGGCGCACCCGGCGCACCCTGGCAATTAAGTACGAGCGGGGTAAGCGGCAGCGGGCATACGGTAAAAATGACCTATACCCTGAACAATGCCATCACCTGGGCAGCGGACTCGGTAAACAGCCGGCAGGTAGCGAATTACTATGTGACCATCAACAGCAACAATACCCGGATATTGCATAACAACAGCTATTATGCAGCTAACGCTTTAACGGTAACCATTGTCAAGGATGAGAACTGGATAAGTGGGCGTGCAGGCACAGTGGAGGAGTATAAAGATATTGACGGGCAGGTGATCCTGAAAAGAGCTTACAATTATGTGGGCACTACGCTACAGCAATTATCCACTTATTATGTATATGACGATATGGGCAAGCTGGCCTATGTGCTGCCGCCATTATCAGGTGCGGACGGTGCTGCAGCGATCAGCCAGCTTACGCTGAACAACCTGTGCTACCAGTACCAATATGATGAACTGGGCAGGCCTATCGGCAAAAAGATACCCGGCAAAGGCTGGGAGTATACGGTTTACAACACCATGGATCAGCCGGTAGCCAGCCAGGATAGCTTGCAGCGTGCAGCTAATCAATGGCTATTTACCAAATACGATGCACAGGGCAGACCTGTGATCTCGGGTATTTGGAACAACGGCGGAACGGCCATCAGCCGGGCCTCACTGCAAACCACGCTTACCGGCATTACCACCAACCTGTATGAAGCACCGGTAAACAGCGGCAACGGTTATACCAATGTCGCCTGGCCGAACACGGCGGTAACCGCTACACTGACCATTAACTTTTATGATACCTATGCCAATATTCCTAACCTGCCGGCAAAATACAAGCCGGTATCCGGGATAAGTCTAATGACCCGCAGCCTGCCTACGATAAAGAAAACAGCCGTGCTGAACACGCCGGCTAACCAGCTGTGGGATGCGATGTATTATGACGACCTGGGCAGATCTACAAAAACCTATGCGCAGCATTATTTGGGCGGGGTGATCGATACCAATAATTATGATCTGAACACCACGACTTATAATTTTACCAATGCGCAGACTACGACCTCTCGTAAACATTTTACCAGAGCCAATGCCACCACACCATTGGTGACGATAGCCAATAAGTATATTTACGACCATATGGGCCGTAAGCTGAAGAACTGGGAACAGATCACCAATGGGGCATTAGCACCCGATACCAACAGGCTGGTATCGCAGCTGGCCTACAACGAGATCGGGCAGGTGAAAACTAAATCCCTGCACAGTAAGGACAGTGTTAACTTTTTACAGAATATCGCTTATACCTATAACGAACGCGGCTGGCTGCTCGGCAGCAGTGCCGCCTTGTTTAAGATGCAGCTGAATTACAATACCTCCGGGGGAAGTAAAGCTTATAATGGAAACATCATGTACCAGAATTGGGGGCCGACGCTGGCCAGCCGTTTTGCATACACCTACGATAAACTGAACCGGCTGACCGCCGGGGCTACTTTAGATAATTATAAAGAGTTCCCGGGCTATGACCTGCAGGGAAATATCACCAGCCTGAGCCGCTACCAGGCAGGCACGGCTATAGATTTGTTGCTCTATACCTATACCAGCGGCGGCAACCCGACCAACCAACTGCAAAGCATCAATGACCAGACGACCAGTGACGTGGGCCTGAAACATGGTATATCCAACTTTACCTACGATGGCAACGGCAATATGATCACCGACCCGACCAAGGGAGCAACCGGCATCACGATCGGTTACAACCTGCTGAACCTGCCGCAAAGCATTAGCGGCAGCAAGACCATTACTTATACCTACGATGCTACAGGCAATAAGTTACGAAAGAACAGCACCACGGCCAATAACATCACCGACTATATCAGCGGCATACAATATGACGGCGTAAGCACTCCGGCACTTACATTTATTCAGACTGAAGAAGGAAAAGCAGTACCCAATGGAACAACTTACAACTATGTTTATTACCTGGGAGACAACCTGGGCAACACCCGCATCACTTTCGAAACCAAGACGGGTGCCGCCGTTCAGGTGCAACAGGATGATTATTATCCTTTCGGAATGGAGATTAGTCAGAGTGTAACCAGTCCAAAAAATGAATATCTTTACAATAAAAAAGAGCTTCAGGAGGAGTTACAGGAATACGATTATGGTGCACGTTTTTATGACCCGGTAATTGCCAGGTGGAATACTATTGATCCGCTCGCTGAAAAAAGCCGACGATGGTCTCCATATAATTATGTTCTTAATAATCCTGTTAGGTTTATCGATCCCGATGGGATGGAATTGTATGATCCGGAAGATAAGAACCATAAAAAGTCGCATAAAAATAAGGATATAGCGGAAGGAATAAAAAAGGAAGTTAATGGAGTGAATTCCAAATTAGAAAATACAAATGCAAAACTTACAAAGCAACTTGCAACCGCAGAAGCCAAAGGAGACAGCAAGAAGGCTGCAAGTTTAAATGCAGAAATTACAAATAACAACCAAAGAATTGAAGTTAATAAAAATACCCTACAGGCAATTAACGATATGGAAAAACCAAATGGTGTGATGTTCACTTTCAACACTCAGGTTAAAACGGGTGAAAGCGATGGGATGTCAACAAATGAAACTACAATGGGGAGGACGGCTGAAGGCATTTATGTGATAAATGTGTCCGGGGATTTGAGTAATAAGGCGCATGAAGTTACTCATGGGGGGCAGGTATCAAACGGACTATTTGAATTGATACCGGGAACAGATATAAAAAAACCAAATGGCACCTTTGATGTCGATATAGAAACGCCTGCCTACAAAGCAAATTATGGCATTGATGGCCATTTACCACGTGCTACGACAAACTCAACGGTATGCGGGCTTGATGATCCCAATTTTGAAAAAGCTGTTACAACACGAATGAAAATGAAATCTAAACAATGATAAATAGAAAAATACTTTTCTTTTTTTTAGCGGTATTTTGCTCCTGTCATGCCAGCAAGCTAGGCTTATCTGATTTTAGAGTAAAGGAAACTCTCTCGTTGAAATTTAGTAATGACACGGCTTTTTCATATTTATATTCCCACAGCGACACCTTATATAATACATTAATCTATAGCCAGGGTGTTTATTCGAAAGATGGTAATCAATATACACTTCATGCCGATTCAATAAACAATAATAATTTCCCTGCAAAGATATCACAAGAATACCAAAACGATTTAGGACATAATTTTAGAATTAAAATAATGTCTGACTTGACCTTTGATCACTTAAATGAGTATAAACTTATAATACACCTAGATGATAAAGATATTTTTTTGAAAGGCGTTAAAATTGATACACTAATAAACAATTTTACTTCAAAAAACCTTTCCGTTGAGATAAAACTGCCAGAACGATATACACGAAACATTCCATCACCGTCTTTTACCGCGATCTTAACCAAAGATGTGCAAATTAATTCTAACAGTAACTTTATAGATATTCATATTCCAGTTAGGTACGAAACTTTTTATTATCACAATATTGGAATTATGAAACTAAAGGACATGGGCAGTCATTGGTTATTAATTGATAATGGGAAAAAAATAAAGAAAGCAAAATCTTATTAGCTCTTCCCTGCTACCGAAAGCGTCACCTGCTTGTGTCCCGTTTGCTAAGCCGCCTGGAAGCAGAGGATACTCAACTGGCGCAGGTAGACAGTGCCGACAACCGGGCGGTTTACCCATGACTGTACGGCTATTGTTAGCCGTGTCATCTTTAATATTAGCTAACTAAGGCCCTATTTCATAGTTCTTATTACGAATTACTGCTTATTGAAAACTATTGTTCATTTGGAACAAAGGCAAATACATCGAAATCAATATCACGCCGACGATCAGGCCCAAAAAGATGATGATCAGTGGTTCCATCATGCTGCTTAAGGTGGATGTTTTGTATTCCACCTCATCGATATATTGGTCGGATATTTTGGCGAAGAAGTAATCGAGCTGATTGGTTTCCTCACCAACCTTAATCAGTTGGATCATTTTACGGGGATAGACGCTGAATTGCTGCAAGCTTTGATGTAGTGATTTACCTTTCATGATATCATCCTCTACTTTTTGTAAAGAAGATTCTATAGGATAATAACCGATCATTTGCCGGCTTAAAGCAATAGCCCGCAGCAATGGCAGCCGCGCATTGATGAGCAGCCGCATGGAATTACAGAACCGGGCCAGGTAGATCTTCTGAACCAGGTTGCCCACCATAGGCAGGCGCAGTACCAACTTAGTGGACAACTGCCTGTAGCGCTCCGATTTCCTGACGCTGAAAATAAATACAGCGATCAAAATCAGCAGGATGAAAAAGCGCAAGAAGTTATCTTCCATCGCCTGGGACATGCCGATGATCTTCTCGGTGATCCAGGGCAGCTTTCCCCCAAATCGTTTGAACACATCACCAAACATAGGCACCACAAATTTCAGCATAAAAAATACGGCACCCAGTGACGTGGACAGTACCACGCTGGGATAGGTTAAAGCGGAAACGATCTTACGGCGCTGCTTTATTTTATTCTGGTAAAACTTGGCCAGGTCCTGCAATACTTCGATCAACTTGCCGGTCTCCTCGCCGATCTGCAAGCTATACACTTCGTACAAGGAGAACTTCCCAGTTTGCTGCAAAGCCTGCGAAAAGGTGGTGCCATTCAAAACGGTGTCCTGTATTTTTGTAAAAAGCTCCCGGTCTTTTTCTTTCTCCTGGTCGGTGGTAATGAGTTCAAAACTACTTTTTAAATTGATGCCTGCCTGCAAAAGAGAACTTAATTCGAGGTAGAGATATTCCTTCTTTTTATCGCTTAGCTCTTTGCTGCCAAAACTGATATCGCGGTTGAGCAATTCCATTAAGCCGCCCTGATCATCCTTTTGGGATGGTTTGGTGACTTTCTTCTTCTTTTCGTACCTGCTCAGGTCAATGGATGGCATCGGGATTTCTCTGAATAAGGTTTGCTGAACTGTATTGCTTATGGTAATGATAAGGAATTTTTTCCGTTTGAAACAACAGAGTGATATCCAATTGATCCAGCCGGTTTTGTTCTTCCGATGGACTAACCTCACTAACTGGTAGACCTTCAAATAAGGTAGTGAATTCCATAGTTTTTATCTTAAAGGTATCCAGCCTGCTGGAAGTCCGGACGACAAAATCAGGCATAAGTTCATATTTTACGATATGACCGGGGCTTTCTAATAATATGCCACTGGTGTCTTTTTTAATGAGTTCAGCACGGTCGAAATCCCGCTTTAATAATTTGTCCAAAGTTTCCAGCCCGGCCATCTCAGTATTCTTTGTAGTGAAAGAAAGATAGGATTTGCTGACTATGGAATAGGAAGTATAAGTAATGCCGATCAAAATAGTGGCCACCAGCATCGTGATGGTCACCTCCATAATCGTAAAAGAGGGTACCCGTTGCTTAATCATTTTTATTGCTCATTACTTTTTGCAGTTCCGTGATTTTTTGATTGTTGGTGTCATAAGCCGTCAAATGTATTTCGGTTAAATGACTATCCTCATTATAGGATTTCACCTCCTGCTCAATTCTGAGATCATCCACCGTAATTGATTGGGTGGAATGCTCTTTCGCTTGTTCTTCCTTAAGCAGTATCTCCTGCAATATAGCCTGGGCTTTGATCTTTTTTACCGAAAGCGAAAGGCGTAGTACATTAGAATAGATCATCATGGCAATGCCAAAAACCAGGATAATAATGACCATGGAAACAACCACCTCCAGTATAGTGGAAGCTTTTACTTTGCCCCGGATATTTAATTGGCTTCGATCCATTGCAGTGTTTTTTTCTTTTTTTTAGCTACCGGGATCAGTTCACTGGTCAGGTAATAAGGCGAAAGGGCCTTTGAATCAATGGTAGTATTGATCAGGTAATTTTCATAAAGGGTAAACTGGGTTCGATAAATAAATCGGCTGGTAAATACACTGCCGTCCACTTCACTTTTATTGCCCAGTTCAAGTGTCCCCTGCGAATAAATTTGCCCGGTTATCTTTATATTTTCACTAATAATGATCTGTGGTTTTAACGGTCCATCTTTCTGCTCATAAGTAAATATTAATCCGCTAAAGCTGGCCTTTGTGCCTATATAAATTCTAGCCTGGGTGGAGACTTTTGCATCTTTAAGACGCAGAACACCCAAACAAGAAGGATAATCAAAGCGGCAGTTACTATCCACCCTGATGGAGTCGGTAGCGAACAGTTGGCAATTTCCATGAAACCCGCTTTTGACCGATATAGCTTTTGCGAAAATCATGATATTGTTGAGTACGGCTGTACTGTCGATAATAATAGTGGTATCTGAGAATAAAACCATATTGCCGCTTAATTTAATATTCCTGAGGGTATGCACCTCTTTTTTGAAACTTGCAAAGCGTGTTGGTTGCAGGAATGACTGCTTGACGGAATCATTCTTCAATACGGTACTATCACCAGGAATATCCTGGGTTTGATATTGTTCCAGTTGATTTAATCTTTTTACATCCAGTTGCGGCAGAACCCTGCCACTCACATGCTTGCTGCCGCTGATCAGCCGCTTATCGCCTTCATAAGCTTTATTGTCGATATAGGCTTCTTTAACACCAGCTTTAGGGATATAAGCATTACCGCGAACCAATGTTTTGCCACTCAATGAAAATGGCCTGTCCTCATCAATTAAATAAATGGCAGCCCATTTGGAAGAGTCTATAGCATTGGCAAAAGTGAACGCTTTATAGAGCGTATCCTTTTGAATAAAGGCACGGGAAGCTCCTACATCATACACCCCCCAAAAAGACCGTTTCAGCGAAACCGAATCAGTGTCCTGGCCAAACAGGCTGAACGTTTTGCCATTTGTGTAAGTGGAGTCTTCGCTTGCCAGTAAGATATTTATCCCGGAACTGACGTTATTTTCCAACTGATCGTAGCGGAATTTTTTCTGGTATTGTATTTTATAAAAATAAGCGGCAACGATCAGAGAAGAGCAAAGCACGCCGATCACTAAAGCGATGATAATGACAATATAAAGGGCGGAAGCTTTGAGCATAGGATTTATGGAGTTGTCCGGGCTGAAGTATCAGCATGCCTTCTTTTGAAAATATTGAGTTTTCTCCAGAAGGAAGGCGGGTTGCCGGTGACGATCACGCCATCTTTCCAGGTTGCGGCTTTATCCAGTGTCCCGTCTTCGTTCCAGGTTTTCCAGGCGCCATCTTTTAATCCATTTTTAAAGGTTCCCTGCTCCAGGAGGTTTTTGTTCAAATAGTATTCATTATACTGTCCGTTTAATAGGGTGCCGCTAAATCCGCCCTGGGTGGAGTGGATCAAATTAGCGCTGTACCAATAGTAAAATAAACTGGGTTTCGTTTTGGGCAGTGCGTTAACCGGGCTAATCTCTGCGACAATGGTCTTATCCGGTTCGGTCAGACGTACTTTACTTAATCCCATATAAGGCATTTTCTGAGCATATGCAGAACACGAAATAAAAAAAATCAGTATTACTATTATTCTTTTCATAAAGCAGCAGATTTGATCGGTAAATATTTGGTTTGACCATTAAAACTGACCTTAATAGAATCGCGCAGGTTTTTGATCAATCGAACCTGGCCTTTCATTTCCCCTTCTGAAAGGGTTTCGTTTTTGCCATTGATGGTTACCAGGGCAATTAACTTCTTTGATCCGGGATTACGGATATACCCCGAGTATTGAATAAAACTCCAGTTAACAGCAGGTTTTGTGGGAATAGGCATCATGTTTTTATGATGATTATTAATGGTCAGATCAGCAGTATCCTTTGTCTTTGCGAGTCCAAAAGGATCGCGATAGTTTAAAAGCAAATGTGTGGTATCTTTTGGTATCATATAATCATTATAAGCTTCTTTTATAGTCTTTATCGGTGTAACTGGGATACTGCCATCATTTCCTCCATATGCGTCAAAGACGCGATAAAGGATAATCCCCCATACCGCCAATACAACCAGACCTAAAAAGTAAGTGAGTTTTTTATTTTTCATACCATCTACTGCAAAACAAAACTTCGTAGTTCACTTGCCTGGCTCTCATTCCCGGTCGCATCCAAGGCGGTTACTTTCCAATAAACTTTATCTCCTGAATTTCCCAGGTTGAAACTATAGCTAGTTGTGCTGACCTGTACCGGAAAATTCTGGTTATATAGGGATGTGGAATCGCTTTTATAGACGTAGACTTTGTATTTTGTAGCAGATACAGGTGCGTTCCATTGCAGAGGAACAGGCAAACTGACCGTTTGTCCATTGGTAGGAGAAACTAAGCTGACCTTAGCCGGTGGTGTATGGTCATAAGTAACTAAATTAATTGTTGACCATTGTGATTGTGCAGTATCATTTTCAGCCCGGATGCGCCATTGATAAACCTGGTCCTTTGGAAAGGTGAAATTTAGCTGCTGGCCTGGGATAACCGTATTGGTAACGACTGCGCTTTCATTAGAAAAATTATTGGTGTCAATTTCAATATGATATTTGGTGGCACCATAAAGGCTGTTCCATTGAAAAACGACCGCGTTTTGATTCGTAATGTAATTGTTAACGGGTGACAATAATTGAACTGATTGCTGCTTAATGGAAGTGGCCGCAACAGCAAAGCTTCTTGGTGTGGTATATGCTGTTTGAGAACTACCGTTTGCTGCCATCACCCTCCACTGGTAGTTTCCGGGGTTTAGCGTAAAAGAAAAAGTATTTTTTTTGACTATGGTATCTAACACTAGACTGCCTGGCGATGCGAAATTGGGCGTAACCACCTGTAAATGGTAGGTTAAGGCATGATCCACCGGGTCCCACCAGAAATTAACGGTGTAGCTGGTACTTGCATACTGGTCCGAGGGCGCTTCCGGTTGAACCGTGCTTTTAGAAATGGAGGGTTCGATGATATCTCCGCAGGATGAGAGCATCCCTGTTCCGCAGGTTAAGATCAATATGAGGTAAGCTAAAAGTCTAGGTTTCATTCCGCACTAATTTATTAATTAATTCTTGAAAGTTTATTTAAGTAGTAAGTGTTGTTGAAAAATATCCGGTTTCAGGTAAATAATTGAAATGCTTTTGATCCTTTAACCTTCTCAAATTAACTGAAAGGGTATAAAAGGGTACCATACCCTTTTTGGACTGGTTCATATTCGTCGGTAATTGTCCATTTGCAGTTTAAATAGCTGCTATGGATTACCGGTATATTGTGACATTTTTCCTGATCGGCTTGTTGCTGGTCCTGGATATGGCTTTGTTTTTAAAAAGGGTTCGCGAGCGGCGGACAGTTGAAAAGCGGAAAGCCTCAGCGAGAGAGCTGCTTCTTTTAACGAATTGCGCGGAGTACGGGCTGTCGGACCGGGAAGTAGAGGTGGTACGGCTGATCCTGGAGGGAAAGACTTATAAAGAGGTGGGCGGGTCGTTGTTTATTTCAGAAAAGACAGTGGATTCTCATATGCAGCATATTTATGGAAAGGCGGGGGTGCGGACGCGCTTGGCTTTGCTGAATAAATTGTATGCCTGATGCCCGTGTTTTAAAGATCGGCTTCCATGGGTTCATCCAGGTGATTTGCCAGGGTTAGCTTAAATTCCCGGTGGTGTTATTGATCTTTACGATCATAACGCGCGCTTCTTGCAGCCAAATTAAGATCAAGATGTTGAACTCCTATGCCGTTTTTTTTACCATGTTTTTTAGCAATGAATTTTTTTAGGAATTCGATCGCGGGCGAATACTGCCTGGGTCGGGGATTTGCCTGATTATGCCATTTGGGGCGATTTCCCGATTGGCGCCAACAAGACTAAAGATCATTTTTGTCCCCGGGGGCTATTCCTCTTTTTACCAAATTATCATCTATGGAAACGAATAATTGTGAAGAACTGTATGTACAGTTCCGGGAAGAATTGCAAGGCGTTGAAAGTGCTGCTCCGGAAGCGGTAAAACGTTTGTCGGCGGGTATGGCGGTAATACGTAAATACCTGGCTTTGCTGCGGGAACGGGTAATTCCCGGAGGTTTTACGGATGCGAATTCAGAGATCGATTTTTTTAAATCGGTAAAGCCTCGGTTTTATAGCTGGCTGATCTATTACCAGGAATGTTACGCGATTGAGGTTCAGGTGCCACTTGGGGATGGGAAGGAGCGGTTGGCTTATTATGCAGAGCAGTTGAAGTATATCAGGCGCTTTTTCAGGCAGCATGAGTTTCATTACCAGTATTTCAAGCTGGGGGCGGTGGAACTGGATCACTTGTGGTTCGTTCGGGGTGCCGCTATTCCGGGGGCCTTGTCGCCGGAGGTGCCGGAGGTGGACCCGGGCTTCGGGACGGCGCAGGATTATTTGTTTTCCAAGTTTATGGCCTATGAACGTGTGCAGGCCTGGCTGCTGGAGGTAATGTCCGAACCGGGAGACGGAATGAAAGCAGGTGGCTGGATGAGCCGGAAGGGCGTTTCTACGCGCTGGACGGGGGATACCTGCAATTTGATCGAGCTCATTTACGGGATATATGAAACGCGGCAGGTGAATGCGGGGGAAGTGGACCTGTCTGACCTGATGGATGTGTTCGAGCAGGCTTTCCAGGTGAATTTGAGCCGTTATTTCCGGCGCTTTACGGAGATCAAGCGGCGGAAGACGATCAGTAAGACGAAGTACCTGGACCAGATGCGGGACGCGGTGAACAAGAAGATCGAGGATGCTGATGCTTTGCCGGTGAAGAGTGGTAGTTTGAAAGGCGGGAGTTTGAAGGAAAACGATAAGATGGATTTTCTGAAGGGCAATCCGTATTTATAAGGTTTCGGTGGGGTGCACCGTGGTGCTTGTCAAAGAATTTTTTGGTGTAGGGGCATCTTTGTTTTGTGATCCGGCGGCAATGGGGCTTCCGGTGTAAAGCAAGTGTTATGTTACATCAATTAACCTGGCAGCAGTTTTTGATCGCTGCGCTGATTTTAACCCTGATCTGGTACGGGGCATTGGCCCTGTTGTTTTACCGCCGGCAGATCAGGGAGGTTTGGAGGGGTAAAGAGAAGGTGGCAAGACCATTTGCGCCTGTTTCGAAGGCTAGTATGACGGAACCTGAGGATGAGCCTGGTTTGGAGGCCGAAGAACTGATGGGCAAACCGGCGATGCCGGAGGGCATGAGCCGGGTTTCGATGAACCTGTTTGGTTTCGCTCCATTGATGGAGGAAGAAGGCCTGGCGGACGGAAAACAAAGGCAGCGGGGACTTATCCCGGATGTGATGCAGGAACTGAAGAACATCTTTCATGTGCTGGAGTTGGAGCGGGGGACAAAAGCGGACTTTATAGCGCTGTTCGGGTTGGTGAGCGGGAAGTACCCGCAGATCCGGGGGACGCCGGATGAGGCTTTGCTCAATGAATATATCCGGGACCATGTGTTGTTCCCGATCTCGGATGGAGAACTGGAGGAACTGTGGGTGTAGCGTTCCTTCGACTTGGGTGGTTTTTTTGGTTTAGTGTGTGGTTTAATCTGCTAATGTCTTTATGAAATCCTTTTTTAAAAAATATCAATCTTGTTTCTCTTTCCCTTCGATCCCTTACACCCCGAAACAGCAGGCGTTGCTGAAGACGCTGCTGCTCGCTGCGGGTTTACTTGCGGTTTATCCGGTCCTGGCCCAGGATGGTTCGGCGGGGATCAACCAGGCGACCACGCAGGTCAAGAGTTACTTTGACGCGGGCTGTAACCTGATGTATGCGATCGGTGCGGTGGTGGGGATCATCGGTGCGGTGAAGGTGTTCAATAAGTGGAACGCCGGGGAGCCGGATACGAATAAGGTGGCGGCGGCCTGGTTTGGTTCCTGCGTGTTTTTGGTGATCGTGGCGACGGTGCTTAAATCTTTCTTTGGTTTATAATTTGTTTTATGTCAAGTGTATATCAGGTCAATAAGGGGGTGTCGAAACCCATTGTGTTCAAAGGGTTGAAGGCGCAGTATATCGCTTACCTGGCGGTGGGGCTGGTGGCGCTGCTGATCCTGTTCGCGGTGCTGTATATCTGCGGGCTGAGTTTATGGGTGGTGCTGCCGGTGATCAGTGGTTTGGGGACGGCTTTGTTTGTGGCGGTGTCCCGGCTGAGCAGGTGTTTCGGGGAGCATGGGTTGATGAAGCATTTTGCGCGGAAGCAGTTGCCTGATTATCTGCGGGTAGGTTCGCGCAAGGTGTTTTTATCCTTGAAAGGAGGTTGTGATGCGTGAATTATCTGATTTGTTGCCATTAATAAAAGTGGAGCAGGGCGCCATCCTGTCGGCTTCGGGGGATATTACGATCGGGTATAAGGCGAGACTGCCGGAGATCTTTACGCTGTCAGACCGGGATTATGAGGGCTACCACCAGGCCTGGGTGAAGGCGATCCGGTTGCTGCCGGAGGGTTGCGTTTTTCATAAGCAGGATTGGTTTACCGAGGGGAGGTACGCGGCGGATTTTGAAGGGAACGGGCAATCGTTTTTGTCGCGTTCAAGTGAGCGCTTCTTTAACGAGCGCGAATGTTTGGACCATGCGTGTTATATCTTTTTGACACAAAAGCCAAAGGGTCGGAAACCGGGCAGCTCGGCGCTCTCGAATATCCTGCGAAAGGGTTTGGTGCCAGTGCAAGCATTGGATGCGGCTTTGTTCCGGGATTTCCTGGACAGTGCCGGGCAGTTTGCGCGTATCCTGTCGGATAGCGGTTTTGTGGGTTTGGATAGGCTGGGCGATACGGAACTGGCGGGTTCGGAGGAGGAAGTCGGCGTGATCGAACGTTATTGTATGCTGCTGGGAGATGGGGAAAGACCGGTGCTTTCGGATATCCGGGTGAAGGATGGGCTGATGATAGGAAACAAGGTTTGCGAGTTGTATACCCTCGGCGACGCGGAGGACTTGCCGCCTTTGTGCGGATCCCGGATCAACTATGACCGCTATTCAACCGACCGGGCGAAGTTCAGTATTGGTTTTACTTCGCCTTTGGGGACTTTGCTGCCCTGTAACCATATCCTGAACCAGTACGTGTTTGTGGGGAACGGGCAGGAGACGATCAAAAAGCTGGAGGCGAAGAAGCTGCGCTTACAATCTTTGTCGGGCTATTCGAGGGAGAATGCGATCTCGCGGGACGCGGTGAATGATTTTTTGAACGAGGCGATCGGTTCGCAACGTTTGCCGGTGAAAGCGCATTTCAATGTGTTGTGCTGGGCGGAGGAGCCGGGTAAGTTGCGTGAACTGAAGAATTTGGTGGGTTCCGCCATGGCGCAGCTGGATGCCGTGGCCCGGTTGGAAACGGCAGGGGCGCCGCAGGTCTGGTTCGCGGGCATGCCGGGCAACGAGGCGGATTTCCCGATGAACGATACGTTTGACACGTTCGTGGAGCAGGCCAGTTGTTTTTTTAACCTGGAGGCGAATTATAGATCGAGTGTGTCGCCTTTCGGGATCAGGATGGGCGACCGCCTGTCCGGGAAGCCGGTTTGGGTGGATATTTCGGATGAGCCGATGAAGCTGGGTTACACGACCAACCGGAACAAATTCATCATCGGGCCTTCCGGTTCGGGTAAGTCCTTTTTTACCAATCACCTGGTGCGGTCGTATTACGAGCAGGGCGCGCATGTGGTGCTGGTGGATGTGGGGCACAGTTACAAGGGGCTCTGCGACCTGGTGGGCGGCTATTACTTTACCTATTCGGAAAGCGACCCGATCCGCTTCAATCCTTTTTACCTGGCAGATGGTGATGTGCTGGATACCGAGAAAAAGGAAAGCATCAAGACCTTGCTGTTCGCACTCTGGAAAAAGGATGATGAAGCGTTCCGGCGGAGCGAGTATGTGGCTTTGTCAAATGCCCTGACCGGTTACTTCGCACATTTGGCTTTGCATGCGGAGGTCTTTCCCTGCTTCAATACTTTTTATGAATACCTGCGTGAAGAATACGTACAGGTGCTGTCGGGCAAGTCAGTGAAGGAGAAGGACTTTGATGTGGATAATTTCCTGTACGTGCTGAATCCTTACTACCGCGGCGGGGAGTTCGATTACCTGCTCAACGCGCAGGAGAACCTGGACTTGCTCCACCAGCCTTTTATCGTGATCGAGCTGGATAATATCAAGGATCACCCGATCTTATTTCCCGTGGTTACCCTCGTCCTGATGGAAATGTTCATCTCGAAAATGCGCAAGCTGAAGGGTGTTCGGAAACTGCTGCTCATTGAGGAATGCTGGAAAGCTATCGCGAAAGAGGGCATGGCGGAGTATATCAAGTATTTGTTCAAGACCGTGCGGAAGTTCTTCGGTGAGGCGATCGTGGTGACGCAGGAGGTGGAGGATATCATATCCTCGCCGGTGGTGAAGCAGGCGGTCATCAATAACAGCGATTGTAAGATCCTGCTGGACCAGAGCAAGTACCAGAATAAATTCGGCCAGATCCAGGAACTGCTGGGACTGACGGATAAGGACAAGGCGCTGATCCTGTCGATGAACAAGGCGAATGATCCGAAAAGGAAATACAAGGAGGTGTCTTTTATCCTGGGGCCTTTGTCCCGTGTTTACCGGACGGAAGTGTCTTTGGAGGAATACCTGGCCTACACGACCGAGGAAAGCGAAAAGGTAAAGGTACAGGCTTATGCTAAAAAATACGGCAGTATGCAAAAGGGGATCGCGGCCTTGGCTGAAGAAATGAGAGCTGAACAATAAATCTTAAATTATGAAAAAGTTAGTATTCATCTTTTTATTACCGCTGGTGTTAGCGGCCTGCGGCGGGAAAAGTAAACAAGTGCAGGACTTTATACCAGGAACCTATGTGAACGCGGCCAATGGGGAGTTCGGGCTGGCGAAGGATACGCTGGTCATCACGCCGCTGGATGAATTGCGTTACCTGCTGGTGAGGCGTACGGCTTTCCGGGCGGTTCGCCGGGGGAGGCTTTTACCGGAGCATCGGACGGTGAAACAATTCGAATGTGTCTATGACCCGGTGAAGCATGAACTATCGGAACCGCAGAGCGGGCGGGTATTTCGTTTTGACCCGGATAAGCGGGTTTTGCTGATCCGCCAGGCGGTCTACCGGAAGTTGAATTAATTAATCAATGGAGTTAAGGAGTTAAAAGTAAGGTGCTGCTGTCAAGCGGTATAAAGGAGGGCTTTGTGTCAATTTTATGGAAAGAATTAAAAAGTATATGGTGATCCTGCCCCTGTCGGCGGTGAGCCTGTTCGTGGCGATCCCGCAGGGGGCGGACGCCCAGGTCGTCGTGACCCAGGTATTGCAGGAAACGGTGGGCCGGATCATCCGGGCGATCGACCTGGAAGTGCAGCGCTGGCAGAACCAGACGATCTGGCTGCAGGATGCGCAGAAGACGCTGGAGAACCAGTTGTCAAAGCTGAAGCTGGCGGAGATCTCGGATTGGTCGAAGAAACAGCGGGACCTGTTCAGCGGCTATTACACGGAATTGTGGGATATCAAAACGGCGATCACCTATTATTCGCGGTTGAGCGACCTGGCGCAAAAGCAGGTGGCGCTGGTCAACGCCTATCACCGGGCCTGGGGCCTGTTTAAAAATGACCCGCATTTTTCGGCGGAGGAACTGGTTTACATGGAGAAGGTCTATTCGGGCATCCTGCAGGCCAGCGTGAATGACCTGGACCAATTGCTGGCGGTGGTGCATGCCAACAAAACGCAGATGCCGGATGCGCAGCGCCTGGAACTGGTCAACCAGGCGGCGGACCATATGGATGTGAATTATAACGACCTGGAACAGTTCAATGCGGAGAACCGGTTATTGAGCATCCAGCGGGCGAAGGATGAGGCGGAGGTAGAAACTTTAAAACGGTATTATGGGATCGATTGAGGTGGTTAAGGTGAAAGCTAAAAGGCGAAAGCTAAGAGGTTTTTTGGTTGGTCGTTCAGGTTTTGTGATGTTGTGTTGCTTTGGTCTTTTAGCTTTCAGCTTTGAGCCGGCAAAGGCGCAGACCTTCTCTGAGTGGTTTGCTCAAAAAAAGACCCTGATCAAGTACCTGAAGGTCCAGATTGATGCCTTGGGTGTGTATGGGAAGGACTTAAAGCAGGGATATCAAACGGCAGGGGACGGTCTGAATAGCATTGGCGGCTGGAAGGATAGGGAGTTGGGTTTGCATTCGGATTATTACACCGCGCTGGATAAGGTGAACCCGGAAGTGAAAGCGGCTACGGATATCAATAGGGTCCGCTCGGAAGTCTTGAGTATCCTGTCCCAGTTTTCAGGTTTGAAGAGTTTGAACGGGTTGAGCACAGGTGAACGGATTTATGTGGCGGGTGTCGGTAAGAACGTGCGGGGGAATTGTAACCGGGATATTGCTGATCTGCAAGCAGTTTTAACGGCTGGTGAATGGCAGATGACGGATGCGGACAGGATCGCAAGGGCCAGCAAGGTGGCGGCTTCGGTCAGGGAAGAATACCTGTTCACCTGTTCTTTTTGCGGGAAGGTGCGGACGCTGGTGATGCAGCGAAAGGGTGATGGCCGGGATTGGGAAACTTTAAAGCAATGGTATGGGGGCGGTGATCGAGGTGGAAGGTAAAAGGAGACGGCTGAAAGGTCTTTGGTTTATCGCCAGTATGTTGCTGTTACTGGTGACCGCCACTGCTACTCCGGTTCAGGCGCAGGACCAGGATTTGCAGCAGCTGATCCTGGATATAGAAAAGCTGACGCAATTCAAGGCCATCCTGTCGGATATGAAGACCGGGTATACGATCCTGACGCAGGGGTATGGGCAGGTAAAGCGTTTGACACAGGGGAACTTTGACCTGCATTCGGCTTTCCTGAATAGTCTGATGACCGCCAGCCCGCAGGTGCGGAAGTATGGCCGGATCGCGGATATCGTGTCGGACCAGCTGCGGATCGTTTCGGAAGGGAAGGCGGCGCTGGCGGCGTTCCGAAGATCGGGGCATTTTAACACGGGGGAATTGCTTTACCTGAACAGCGTGTTTACGCGGTTGCTGAAGGGAAGCGTGGCCAACCTGGCCAACCTGACGGATGTGCTGACGGCAAATAAGCTGCGGATGAGCGATGCGGAACGTCTGCGGCAGATCGATCAGATCTATGGCGATACGCACGACAAGTTGTTTTTCCTGCGGCATTTTGACCGGTCCGTGCAGGTATTGGAGGTACAAAGGGCGAAGGAACTGAACGAGGTACAGGCTTTAAAAAAATGGTATGAGTATGAAGGGAATGAATTTTAAATTTTTAGGTAGCGGTTTGATCCTGCTACTATTTTGTGCCACTTCGGCCTCAGCACAGGATATTACCACGAGTTTGCAGGGGATGCAGCCGGTGCTGAACAAGGTGTATAACCAGATGATACCGTTGTGTTCGAACCTGATCGATGCGGCCAGGGGCATTGCGGGGTTCGCGGCGCTGTGGTACATCGCTTCCCGGGTGTGGCGGCAGATCGCGCAGGCCGAGCCGCTGGATTTTTACCCGTTGTTAAGGCCTTTTGCTTTAGGGATGGCGATCATGTTGTTCCCGATGGTGATCTCGCTGATGAACGGGGTGATGCAACCGATCGTTTCGGCAACAGGGGCAATGGAGACGGATTCAAATAACAGTATCGCGTTATTGCTCAAGCAAAAAGAGGACGCGGTGAAGCATTCGTCGGCTTACCAGATGTATGTAGGGGATGACGGGAACGGCGACCGGGACAAATGGTACAAGTATACGCACCCGGATGACCCGGACGATCAGAACGAGGGGACCTTTTCGGCTTTGGGTAATGATATGAAGTTCTGGATGGATAAGCAGAGCTACAACTTCAAGAACAATATCAAGGAGTGGATGAGCGAGATCCTGCAGGTGCTCTACGCGGCGGCTATCCTGTGCATCAATACCATACGGACCTTTTATTTGATCGTATTGGCGATCCTGGGTCCGTTGGTTTTCGGCTTTGCAGTGTTTGATGGCTTGCAGCATACGCTGACGCAGTGGCTGGCGCGCTATATCAATATCTTTTTGTGGCTGCCGCTCGCGAATATCTTCGGGAGTATCATCGGCAAGGTGCAGCAGGAGATGATCCGGCTGGATATCTCGCAGATCCAAAGCGCGGGGGATACGTTCTTCAGCCCGACGGATACGGCTTACCTGATTTTTTTGTGTATCGGGATCGTGGGTTATTTCTGTGTGCCTTCGGTAGCCAATTACGTGATCCATGCCCATGGCGGGAATGGGTTGCTCAACCGGGTGACGAGCGTCAGTACTTCGGTGGTCCATACTTCAGTGGGTTCGGTGACGAACGCGGCTGCGGCTTTGGGCGAGCGGGGCGAACAGGCACGCAGCAATACCCGTTATGCGCCGGCGGACTTTATGGAAGGCTGGAATGGGGGCGGCAGTAAGCACCAGCAGGATAAGTTGTCGGGTAAATGAGAACTCCGGCCCCTGAAGGGGGAGTGAGCGGTGAGGCAGGTCAATTTTGGGTTTAGTATTTAGATTTTATTTATTTCTCCGCCGGCTGGTGGAGGTTTGGGGGGCTTTATGTTTCAACATTTTAAGCATATCGATACGGCTTTTAAGCATGTTCGGCTGTTCAGTTTTTTCATGTTGCTGGCGAATGTGTTCTCGGTCTGTTTTTGCATTTATAAAAGTTATGCTTTGGTAGATGCGGCACAGAACCGGGTGCATATCCTGTATAACGGGAAGGTGCTGGAGGCATTTACAGCCGACCGGAAGCAGAATTTGCCGGTGGAGCTGCGCGATCACATCAAGGCGTTCCACGAGGCCTTCTTTACGCTGGTGCCGGATGACCAACAGATACAGGCCACGGTAGGGCGGGCATTTTACCTGGCGGATGAGAGCGCCAAGCGGGCTTACGATAACCTGCGGGAGGCGGGCTATTACAATAACCTCATTTCCGGCAATATCAGCCAGCAGATCACGGTGGACAGTACGCAACTGGATATGAACACTTATCCTTACGGGTTTACCTGTTATGCCACGGAAAAACTGGTGCGGGCGAGCAGTACGGTAATCAGGCGGCTCGTGACGCAAGGGGTGGTCAGCGATCTGAAGACGGAAACGGATAACAACCCGCACGGTTTTTTGATCGGGCGTTGGGAGATCCTGGAGAACAGTAATCTGCCGGGGAAGGGGGGCAGGCCATGAGTTGGTTCGGGTGGAGGCGTAAGCGGCGTTTGCATATGGAGCGAAGGCCCGTCCCCTGGTTGTTAGGTTTTCAGGTGGCTGTGGAAAAGCGGCTGCGAAAGGTCTCGGGTTGGCTGGAGCGAAAAACCGCTTACTGGGACCGGCGCTCGAAATTGCTGGCGCTGTTCCTGTTCTGCCTGGTCCTCGGCGGGCTGTCGCTTTGGCTGCTGATGCGGGCTTTCAGTCATTTTTAATCATTTAATCAAATCATTATGAGGAATACAATACCGGAAGAAAGAAGAAACCAAATGCTGCTGTTTTTGCCGCTGCTGATCCTCCCCTTCCTGGCGCTGGGTTTTTATGCGCTGGGCGGGGGCAAGGGCGATGCGGCGAAGGATGGGGCTTTGGCGGGTAAGGGGATCAATATCTCCCTGCCGGGCGCGCAGTTGAAAAAGGAAAGGGAAGATAAGTATAGTTTGTATGAAAAGGCGCAGCGGGACTCGGGTTCATTAGGCTCCAAACGCAGGTTGGGTGCGTTCGCGGCTTTGGGTTGGGATACCGCAGCTTATCGCAAAGGAGAAACAAAACCTTCAAAGCCAACTGGAAGCGCGGCTATCAATGAGGCGAAGATAAGGGACAAACTGGCGAAGATCGACAAGCAGGTGCATGCACCGTCGGTCGTCGTGAACAAGGTATCGCCTGACCTTTCGGTCAATGCGTCCAGCGCGGAATTGGAAAAGCTGGAGTATATGCTGAAGCAAAAGCAGGAGGCGGCTGTTCCCGACCCGCAGTTGCAGCAACTGAACGGGATGCTCGATAAGATCATGCAGATCCAGAAGCCCGGCTTGGGGAAGGCAAAGGATAGTGCTTCTGGAAGAGGGCCGCTTCATGTGGTTACGGATACAGCGTTCAAAGCGGCACCCGCGACCGTGGAAGGGAACCAGAAGGTTCTGCAGGCCGGGATCGTGCGTTTGCGTTTGTCTGATAGCCTGCGGCTGAACGGGCTGCTGTTCCCGAAAGGGCAGTTGCTGTTCGGGTCCTGTACGATAACGAACCAAAGGTTATTGCTGGAGATCCGGAACATCCGTTTGGGAACGGCGATCATCCCGGTGAGTTTGACGGTATTCTCGCTGGATGGTCTGGCGGGGATCAATGCGCCGGAGGCTGAATTGGGCGAAGCTGCCGGCGGTGGGGCTGCGAATGCTTTGGACAATATGGAGTTCCTGGGCATGGACCAGTCCGCCAGTACGCAGGCGGCGGCCGCTGGGATAACTGCTGCTAAAGAGCTGATCGGCAGAAAGGTGCGCCGGGTGAAGGTCAAGTTGAAAGGCGGTTACCCGGTGTTACTACGGAATAACCAAAGCGGGAGGCCCTGATGCTAAACGTGGCGGAACTAGAGCAGGAACTGGACGAGCATGGCTACCCCGGGAACCGGATCGCCCGGGCGATCGCCGCGGTTTACAATGCCGGGAAAATGAGTTACATACATGGGACCGGGGTCAAGACGGCGGATAAGACCATCATCATGATCGAGCTGGAAATGCGGTTCCTGCCGGGACGGCAGTTTGAGATCAGGGGGTTGAACGCCTGTTTGCTGGCCGACCGGCTGGGCCAGTTCGGAACGCCATTATCGGAGCAATCCAATATCTGGCAGTGTTTTGAGGGGCTGCCGACGATCGAACAGGTAGCGAACAGTTTAGCCGGCCCGGCTATCAAAGAGGAATTAGTTTTTAATCATACCATAAATCAAAATTTAGAAAACATGAATTTAAACAATCTGGAGAATCTCAAGGAAGAGTTGAAAACGCTTGGCTTCCGCCCAAAGGTTGCGGAGGAGATGCAAAAACAAATGGAAAAAGGGGTAAGCGAGTTCAACCTGCATGATAAGGTGATGGGTGCTAAGGGGCAGGTGGACCTGACGCTGCATTTTAAACAGTCCTCGCAATCGGAGTTTTATTATTTGCCGAAATATACGGTAGCGCTGAACACGGGTAAACCGCTGGAGGAAGGGCAAAAGTATATGGTGATCAGCCCGAACCCGAACGAGGCGGGCAAAAACCTGGTGAAGCCTTTTGAGAACGTGAGCGAAGCGATCGGTTTTTTTAAGGAGCAAAAAGGCAGCAGTGAGCTTGCGGTAGGCAAGGATGCGGCGCATAAAGTGGAACTGGCCAAAATGGAGAACGGCAAGGTGAATTATATCGCCAGGGATTTCCAGCGGACCTTCCGGACGCCAGCGGTCGACCAGACGTTTTTCGTAGATAAAGGCAAGGGTTTTACCGCGGAACAGGCGGCCAACCTGATCGAGGGCCGGGCGGTTTACCGCGATGACCTGATCAAGCTGGGCGGCGAGCAGTACCAGGCCTGGATCAAACTGGAAATGGACCAGCCGAAGGACAAATACCAGAATTTTACGACCACGCAGTATTCCGTACCGGCCTATGGGTTTATCCTGAAGGATGTACTGGAAAAGTATAACATCAGGGAAATGGATACGCCGGAAAAAGCGGAAAAGCTGGAAAAGGCGCTGGAGAACGGGCACCGGCCATTGATCACGGTGATGCAGGATGGCAAGGAAACCAAACTGCACCTGGAGGCCTCACCGCGTTATGCGCAACTGAATTTCTTTCGGGAGGATGGCAGGCCGGAAAGGCGGGAGGCTTTTCTCAAGGAACCTTTGCTCGAACAGCAGCTGAAGCTGGAAAAAGGCAAGGGCAAGGAACAGGAAAAAGAAATGTCTGTTACCAAATAAGGTGGCTATATTTGCCGCCTGAAGTTCACAATTTTTGTAAACTCAATTTTAAATCATGGACAAATTCTCAGGGATCAGAACGTTGGTCGAAAGCGCGGAGAAAGACGCGGACGCATTTTATAACAAGGCGAATAAAGCCGCCGGTACGCGCTTGCGCGGCGCAATGCAGCAATTGAAGGTATTGGCTTCGGATATCCGCAAGGAAGTGACGGAGAAAACGAATTCGTCCAAATAATTGCAGATTTCTTCGGTGATGTTTTTAAAGCCTGATCATGGATCAGGCTTTTTTTTATGGACAGGGTTAATTTAAAGATAATGGTTCCGTTCGCGGTATTATTTTTTCCACTGCTGTATTTCGCAACCGCATGGGCTTAATGTTATTGAAGCTCTATTTGAATAAGTCGCAGAAAATCACGTTCTTGCTTCGATTTAACCGCCTTGTCCGCCCATGCCTGGTAAGACCCGATTTGACATCGTTGCTGTGCTTAAAATCGTTATCCTGTGTATTTCGATTATAGGGATCTGGTATGTTCACAGGGATTGGCTGGCCCGTAAGAAGGCAAAGCAAGAACTGCCGCAGCTGCGGGAGCGCTTTGAAGCGGCAATAAAGCAAATTGACCGGATTTTTTCTTGCGAAACCTATTGCTCTTTTTATGAGGAGCGGGTTTTTGTAACCGGATACGCGGACCTTAGAAGGCTGGTTCCGTCCGGTTTTGATCGCTTGGGGTTGGCGGAGGAATTGGTGAGCCTGATCTCTCGCTTTGTGGAGACCTTTGACGATGTTGTGGTATTGCGCCGGCAATACAATGATGACTTTGTAAAGGCTGAAGCTCAAAAATTTGCGGACTTTTTTGCTTCGCTGGAGGCGTATCCTTTGTCGGCCGAGCAGGTGGAGGCGATCATTCGGGATGAAGATAATAACCTCGTAATCGCCGGTGCGGGTACGGGAAAAACGACGACGATAGCGGCTAAGGTGGCGTATATCTTAAAAAAGGGCCTGGCCCGACCGGAAGAATTATTGGTCATTTCCTTTACCAAGAACGCGGTTCAGGAAATGATCGAGCGGTGCAGGGATTTTTGCAGGAATATTCCCGGCGCGGAGAAACTGGAGGTCCGTACGTTTAACGGTTTCGGCTATTTGGTGAACCGGCATTGTTCGGAACAGGAATTGCATGTGGCCTTTGATGGGGATGACCAGGCTGCCAAGCAGTTCCTGCAGGAAACCTTTGACCGCCTGTTCCTGGAGGATGCTGAATTTCAGCGGAAGGCGGTGAACTTTTTGGCGTTTTTCAGCCGGCCGGAACGGGATGAGTTTGCGTTTGATACAAAGGATGAATTCATCCGGCATGAGGAGGGGTTTCAGAATATAACGCTGGACGGGAAAAAGGTGAACAGTAAGGAAGAAATGGAGATCGGTAATTTCTTCTGCCTGCAAGGGGTGAATTATGAATACGAGAAGCATTACCCACTGGAGCCGGAGGACCGTGGGGCTAACCATGCTTCTTATCATCCCGATTTTTACCTGACGGATTACCAGATCTGGCATGAGCATTATGGTATCGACCGGGAGGGGAATGTACCTTCCTGGTTTGCGGTGAAGCCCGGCTATGCAACGGCGAAGGATTACTACCACGCGCTGATCAAATGGAAGGAAGGCATACACGAAAAGTATAAAACCAAACTGATCAAGACCTATTCTTTTGAGAACAAAGAGGGTACACTGCTGTCGAACCTGAAACAGCGTTTGCTGGATCAGGGGGTGATTTTTGCGCCGCGCACGAAAGAAGAGATCCTGCCGATGGTGAAGGATGGCGTGCATTATGCTGATTTTATGGACCTCGTTTATACTTTCCTGGGCTTGATGAAATCCAATGGGAAGACGCCTGATCGTATTGTTCCCGGGTTCGGTCATAAGCGCCTGAAGATCTTTGTCGGTGTATTTCAGTCTTTATACGGGGAGTATGAAGCGGAGCTTCGGCGCAGGTCACAGATCGACTATAATGATATGATCAACCGGGCGGCGGAGTATTTTAGCCGCGGTGATTTCAAAAAGCCGTACCGGTATATTTTGGTAGATGAGTTCCAGGATATGTCGCTCGGTCGGTATGCCTTGCTGAAAGCGGTCAAAAAACAAAATCCGGAAGCGAAGCTATATGCGGTAGGGGACGACTGGCAGTCGATCTTCCGTTTTACGGGGAGTGATATCTCTATTATTACGGCGTTTGAAACGCATTTTGGGTTTACCAGCAGTACAGCTATCCTCCGGACGTACCGTTTTAACGACGAGATCTTAAAGGTTTCGGGCGGCTTCATTCAAAAGAACCCGGCACAGCTGCGGAAGGAGCTGGTGGCGAACCGGGAGGCAACGAACGCCAGTTTTGAGTTTATCGGGCTGGACGGTACGACGGAGACGAAAGTGACGCACGTCCGGGGGATCCTGGCCGGGATTGCGGAATTGCAGGCCGATGCCCGTGTTTTCCTGATCGGGCGTTACCATCATAACGTGCCGAAGGACCTGAAGGCGATCCGGTCTGAATTCCCCGGGCTGACGATCCTTTACTTTACTGCGCACCGGGTAAAAGGGATGACCTGTGATTATGCGATCCTATTGGATATAGATTCGGGCAAATTGGGTTTCCCTTCGGAAATCGCGGATGACCCTTTGCTCAGCTATTTGCTGCAGGAGGGGGATTCCTTTGAAAATGCGGAGGAACGCCGGGTGTTTTATGTGGCGATCACCCGGGCCAGGCATAAGAATTATTTGCTTTATAACTTATCCAGCCCGAGTAAGTTTATATTGGAATTGCCTGGCGGATCGGGTATCGGGGGGCCATCGCCCGTGAAGCGGTGCCCGGAATGCCGGGGCGTGCTGGTTAAAAGAACAGGGCCCTTTAGCTCATTTTATGGCTGTTCCAATTATCCGGCTTGCGAGGTGATGGTGCCCATCGCCCGCGAGGATGCGGGTTAAGATTGGCCGCCGCTTCAGGTCAGGTTACTTTTGCTTAAGCCAACCAGACAATTCATTTGGATTTATGGAGTTGGATCTGCTCATTTCGTTCAATGACAAAGATGTACCCTTCTGAAATCCGAAAGCCGCATTCAAAACAGAAGCAGTATAATTCGCCGTCCACTTCCCGGGTACTGGTGAAATAGTCAGGGTTGAAACCTTTATTAAGCAAATCCCGGACAGGTTGATAGGTTATTACACCCGGTGCCAGGTCTTTGGATTTGAGTAATTGGTAATTCCTTTTGATCAGGCGGATAACTTCCAAAGCGTCATCGCTGATCGATACCTTTTCAGCCTGTCGTTTTTTCCGGTTAAAGTTATTGCGGCAGATATCGTCGCAAAACCGCTTGTCGCTGCGGCCCCTGATCTCCTTACCGCAGTCTTCACAAATTGCTGGTGCGTTGTCCATCGTCAAAGTTAAAGCTTCCGGGCGACATAAAAATAGCGCGTAAGATTTTTTCAGATCGGGTAATTCTCTTGCGAACCGGGTAGGGGTAGATGTGATCGGGTAATCGTAAATAACACCGGCTGTTTTGGGTCTGACTCTCATTTTTGCCCTGATAAACAGAAAATTATGAGGGAAAATATATTAGCAACCGAGCATTTTTCGGATATGGAAAAACATTACTTTTTTGATTTCGCCGAAGCAGCCAATGGGTCTTATTATATCCGGATCAGCCGGAGCGACCACCAGCCGGACGATACGTACGAGCGAACTGGCGTGGTGATCTTCCAGGAGGATTTTGAATTTGCCATGGAAGGGCTGTCTTCCCTGTTCCGTACTGTCGGGCACCAGCTCCGGCATGAAGGCAAATCGGAAAGCCTGAACGGGATCAAAAGCTGGAACCCGGAAAGCCGGCCGCGTGAAAAAATGATGGCGGCGGGACGGGAGGCGATGTCGGACGCCGAACTTTTGGCGATGCTGATCGGCAGCGGGACGCCCAATGAATCGGCGGTCGCACTGGCGGAGCGCATACTGGCCAGCATTGATAACGAGCCCGGCCTGCTGGCTTTTATGCCGATGGATCAGCTGTGCCGGTTCAAGGGTATGGGCCTGGCGAAGTCATCCACGGTCATTGCGGCGATGGAACTCGGTTTGCGTGTCGCTACGCACTATCATAAAAAACTATTGTTCAAGGCAATGAATAACTAAGTCCAGTGGCCAATGCCAGCTTTCCAGCCGCTTCGCCTGCGCTCAGCCGCTTCAAGCGGTTGGGAAGCCGGGGCTCCGTCGCTTCGCCCGGCTACTCACTGCCGTTCGCTGCCCGGGCTAGCGACCATCGCCCGGACTTCCTGATTTCCTGTTGTTTAAGATTTCTTGTTTCCTTTTAGATTTTCCGGGGATACTCCACTGGCTTTTTCGCAAGCAAATTTCTGACCGCCGGTTCAGCCCGGCAAGACCGGGCCCTGCGGGTTTGCCGGAAAAAAATCTCCACACCTCCGCTGCGCTCCGGGTCGTATTTTTTTCCGCAAAGTCTTGCCGGCCTGACCGGCTTGTTCAGGTGAGGGTGCTTACAAAAAGCCACCGGAGGCATGTGCCCACGGGGCGGATAAAAAAAGCATCATGGAAAGAAAAAAAAGCAGGGCGCCACCGGGCGGGTTTCAACAGAAAACCAACCCTTTCACCAGACGAGTTAAAAAACAATTGAAAAAACATTAAAAATTAAACATCATGGAAACTAAAGAAAAAGAAAACACCAGCGCCAAGAATGGCGCAGAAGTAAAAAGCAGTCTTAACCCGGTAACGGTTGAAAAAGGTAATCCGCAGTTTGTAGCGAATAACCCGGTCAATAAGGATTCGTCGAAAGGCGAGCAAAAACCTAACCCGGCTAAGGAAGCACCGAAGGCGGAAGTAGTCAAACCTGAAACGGATAAAACCGAGCAAAAACCCGCCGGGCAATACAAACCTGAACCATCGAAAACCGTGTTGAGTTTGGAAGGCACATTGAAACTGGTGGAGGAACTGCACCGCAAGAAAATCCAAAGGGACAAGCTCAAAGAGACTATCAATAACTTGGAAGGCTTTGAATTTGAACTGAAGGAGGATATGGACGAGACCGGGGGCAATGCGTACCAGGGCTGTGTTTTGACGATTACCGATGATAACCGCCAAAGCTTTACTACGAAAAACCCGACCATTATCTGGACGGTATCGCAGATGATGAACCGTTTGTGCGTGGATAAACTGGCTGAAATCGAAGGTTCTATCCAAATACCCGCTTAACTAAATTAATGGAAACGCCCCCGGCTTGCGATAGCCGGGGCGTATTTCTAAGGCAGTATACCTTAAAAGCTAAAACAATGATACAGTTATTTATAGAACTCACCAACCAAATTTTTTGGGAGGGCTACGCCGAAGAACTGGCAAAAAATAACCCGGCTTTGTTCCGTTTGGAACTGGCGGAATTTGTGAATTCCTATAACGCTTGAAATCATGGAAGATACTTTTTATCTGATTATCAAAATCAGCTACGAAACGGATTTGAAGGACAGGAGTGAGGCCGTACATGAAATGCAGACCCAAATGGAATATACTATCGGTAATACACCCCATGTCCGGGTGACCCATACCGAGGTCATTTTAACCACCTTAAAAAAGTAAAATCATGGAAACAGTAAATCAAATTATCAAACCCAAGGTTTGGCACTTATTAGGTCAGACCATTACGCAATACAAAACCAGTGCGGAGGCGATTGAAGCCTCCGGTTTAAACTTCGAAGTAATCAAACGCCCAAACATTCACCCGATGCCGAGCGGGGTAAATATCATATCAGAGAACAGTTACTATACGTTCCGTACCGATACCGAGGCGATTTTGGGCGATAAGGTCGGCAGGGATTACGAGGTGGTACAAAATTTAGAAGCCTTTTCGTTTTTTGACAGCATCGTCCAAAATTACGGGGGCATCCATTATGAAACGGCAGGGGCTTTGGGTTACGGTGAAACCATCTTTATTACCGCCAAATTGCCGGAACATATCCGTGTCGGGCGCAACGACCTGATAGAGCAGTATTTATTTCTCACCTCCACCCATGACGGGACGGGAAGTATCACCATCGCATTTACGCCCGTACGCATCACTTGTAAAAATACTTTAAACGCCGCTTTGCGGGATTGTACGAATTGCATTAAGATACGCCATACCGCCAGTGCAGCGGAGAAGCTGAAATCGGCGCACCACATGCTGGGGCTGACCAATCAGCTGACGGTCGAACTGGAGGCGATATTTAACCGCTGGTCACGGGTAAGGATGAGCGACCCGGAACTGAAAAAGCTGATACAACTGGCGATGGTGCCGAACAAGGAAACTTACCAAATCCTGCAAAAGGGCAGGGAAGAAGACCTGTCGAGCCATTACACGAATATAGTTAGCAGTGTTTTTGATTACGCCATGACCAGCCCGACCCAGCAGGAAGCCACCACCAAAGGCACGTTATTCGGTGCGTATAATAGCATTACCGGCTATTATCAGAACGTCCGCAATTACAAGGATGAGGAAAGCAAGTTCCGCTCCATTATGCAGGGGACGGGGTTGCAACGCAACCAAACGGCATTCGACCTGTGCGCCGATTTCGCAAAGCATGGCAACAGCGTACTATTTAATTAACCAATCATTCACAGGCAGGGCATTCGCCCTGCCTCAAAAATTATACTTATGGCAAACTGGTGTTTTAATACGGTAAGGTTCACGGGCGAACCGGCTAAGGTGAAGCAAGTTATTTTTCAATTCTTGAATCTCCGGTTAAAGGAAATGGAAACCGGACACGGACAATTGCCCGATTTTATCAAAGGAGAAACTAACTATTTTTTTGAATTGTCGGTCAAAGGCGGGACGGTGACTTTCGTTACCCGCTGGATACCCCCGGTCGAAATCATGGTAGAAATCGCTAAACATTATGCAGTCGATTTTGAATTTGATTTCGAGGAAATCGCCAATGGTATTTATGGGAAGGCGATTTACCGGAATGGGAAAGCGACCGTTTTTAATTTGAGCGCCGCAGATTTTGCGGCCTATGATTTTGACGAAGATGCGGGGAAATATCGGTTCGAAGGGCAATACTATGACGACAATGCGGAAATATTCGAATTGATGCTTAAACGTAAAATGGAAAATGTAGAGTTATGAGTTATATCATTATTGAAACACACGGAGGACCGCAGTATGCGATCGTCGTGACGGACACCGACGGTAATAACCTCGTCTTTGAAACCTTGGAGGAAGCGGAGACGGAAGCCAGCGATTGCCAGGATGCTATCATCATTGAAATATGATATGGAAAATTTAAGCAAAAAAGAACTGTTAGAGGTTTGGTACGATATCGGCTGCAAAAACTCATGGATAAGCGGGGCGGTCGACCCGCCTTTCCAACGCCAAAGCTTGTGTAAATGCGATACGCTTGAAACATTAAAAAGCTATTTGAAATCCGGAAATTGGTGCTTAGGGCAAGGCTTTTACTTTCAAAACCTTTGTTTCATCAATCAAATGAACGGCGGTGATGAGTGGCTGACCATCAAAGACGATTATGCCTTTGAAAGCATCACTTTTGAAGGAATCATTTTACGAGGGGAGTTTGAAGATCTGATTTCAAGATTGTTAAGGGCGACCCGGGAGCAATGCATCAATTTGGAGTATTGACTGCGGACAGCCAATAGGCTATAGTAACGAATAACGAAGGGCATCTCACTAACGCCAAGTGTCTCATGAACTTTGGCCAAATTTTTTCAAGTGCTTCCTAAGTGCTTGTTAAACATTAATTATCTAAATTCCGATTTTTAACGGTTAGATTTTGTGAGGAGGCTTGCGGCCTGGAATCTTAGAAAATCTCTTTAAACAGTGTAAAAGTTACTCGGATTTGTATTTTGTGCTGAAAGAACTGTACTCTTTCATGCGATTTTCCAAATCCGCAAGTCGCTTTAAATCAGCGACAAACCTGTTCGAGATTTGTACTGTATTCCACCCAAAACGCCTTTCATGAAAATGGAAGGCTTTTTTTTTGTTTATATCGGCCCGCAACCGCCTTGATTCCAGGCTATTGTTCCTGCTTTTGTTCAATTTCACGGCGTTCCGTTCCAAAAATGTGGAACACTATGGAATACCATAATAGTTAAAAAATTTAACTGAAAATAAGCTTTGTTAAATAGAAAGCCCCTCTCCAGTTGGAGAGGGGTTGGGGTGAGACTACTGACAAACTCGTGTCAGTAACTTCATCAAATCCTTTCCGTAAATTTGTATATACCTCGTTGTCTGTGTCCACACAGACAACTACAAGGAGCGTAATCGGGGTGAGTCCATCGCCGGTTTTTTTTAAGTCCTCTCCCCTGGAGAGGATTTAGGTGAGGCTTCTTTCATGCCATAACCCATAATTGTACCGGCATTCCATCATATAATTGATTATTTGTGAGAAATAATTAAATCGTTCTTTGAAATATTAACCCGCCGCAGGAGCGATGGCGACCATGAGTGTTGCGGTCCTGTGTTCGAATCCAGCGGGATCATCAGGATCGCTTTTGAAATACTGCTTTACCACAAGTAGTCCCCCGGCTATTTATTTTCTTTGAGGGCATCTTCTATTCGCAGGCTTTCTTTATGAATGGCATTTAGTACTTCTGTAATAAATCCAGGGGAAAGGTCCTCTTTTTTACCCGCAGCTATCCCTTTATCGATCACCTGCTGAAAACGTGCAGCCTGCAGTGATGGGATATTATTTTTTGCTTTGTAGATCCCTATTTCCTTTACCACGCGTTCCCGTGCCCCAAGTATCTCAATTAATTTTTTATCAAGAGAATCAATTTTGTGGCGGGCCGCTTCCAGGGTAGGGTCGGTGGCTTTGGGCTGACCTGATTGCGCAAACAGGAACTTGTCATTATCATCATCAAAAAAGTAAGGACAAATAAGCGGTTGGTTTTATTTTTCATAATGGATGTTTTGTATCTGTTTTTAACGAAAAACTTTTCGAAAATGGTATAATTTAATAGGCTTAATTGCCTCCCTAACCTGGAAAGAACGCTTGAATGGCTGTGCTTCGCTTGAAAGCTTCTCCGTGTTGCCACGGGTTACAAACTCGTAGAAGCGGGCGGAAAATGTTATTTTTACAAGCATGAGTGTTACTGCAACAGAAACAGCAAATAATAATATCAGGCTGGAATGGGTGCCTTCCGCATACAGGCAAACTATAAATGAAAACCAGCCGGTTAAAGCTATTGATAGTTGCAGCGATAAGCCCTTATTGTACGTTAAGAAATCTGCTCATAGCGGGTTGAATAAATACCGCATGTTCAAGTGTCAATACTTGAACAATAACAATTTCCAGCGTCCACGCTGAAATAGATCCTTAAGCGTGGACGCTTAATTTATAGGTGTTCAAGTCGAAGGTCGCTTGAACAGGCGTGGATGCCGCGTTCGAGCCATTATACATTACCCCGTTGGCTGAAGTTTCTGACTTTCGGGCGACTATACCCGTAATTTAAAACTACACCCTCCACCGGCACCCCGGGCTCAAAAATCACATCAGCGATATTGTTCCAACAAAATATCTATAGCATCATACCCACAGGGATAGGGCGCTTTTACCGCCGAAGCGCCCGCTTCCAGGAGTGTGGCTACGGCAACCGGCGAACGGCGGCGTGTCCAATAGGATTGCGTGCTGGCGCGTACGGATAACATCAGGGGTGTATCGCCATTAGCATCCGGCAGGTCAACTGTAGCCCCGTTATCGATCAGCAACTGAACAACCGACGGGTAATTGTGCCAGGCGGCCACATGGATAGGCAGGCTGCCGGGCGGTGTCCCGTAATAGCCGTCTCCTGCGGTAAAAGGCGCGTTAACCGGTACACCGAGATTCAGCAATAGTTTTGCACCGCCCTGGTTTCCGCCGGCACAAAACTTAGCCAGCAAAGTGCCGTCGCCATTGATCAATTCAGTTTTAAGGGTGGGGTTGGCCTCAACAAGCTTTTGGACCAATGCTTCATCGCCTAACGCGCAGGCGCAGATCAGCTCATCTATGCCTTGTAATTGATAGTCAAATCCCCGTTCGCGGAATATTTCCAACACATCCGCACGCCCTTCATACGCGGCCCGCGCAACAGCGGTAAGTCCGTCGTTAATGAGATATGGATCAGCATGATGGTCCAACAGTAACTCAAACATATTCGGGCCATTGATACGGGCCAGTGCATGATGGAACGGATACCAGCCGCGTTTGCGGGCGCCATTGGGATTTGCGCCGTGTTCAAGCAGGTATTTGGCACCCTCGTAATCGTGAAAGTCATGTTTGCGGATCAGCATCATCGTCAGGTTTTCTTCGGTCAGTCTGCCGGTATCCACCAGCACCTTCATCGCATCGTTTTCCCAGGTTTCGGGGGAATGATAACAAACCTCTTCATCATTCACTTCTGCGCCCCGGTCAACCAGCAATTGCGTGAGCCCGGCGTGCTGGACAACACCGGCAGCGCCATAAAGGGCCGTCTCAAATTCGGGATTTTTACCGGTCGTCCAAAAGCCGGAACTGGGATCGGCGCCCGCATCGATGAGCGCTTCGGCGGCTTCCAGGAACCCATGGGCGGGCCGTTTCTTTAATCTTAAATATTTAGAAAGACAAAGATAGGTCAGCGCATTGCCGCCAAAAGGTTCGGCTGTGGCTGTGGCATTGGCCGGGTTTTCGGCCAAGTAATGCACCACGCTTTCCGCATCGCCTAATATGGCGGCGGTGAAGATATCGCCCGAGTTAAGGATCGGATATTTGGTTAGCAGTTCGTCCGCCTCGTCTGCCACACCGTGCCAGGTAGCTGCTTCGATGAATCCCGATCGGATTGCAGGATAGCTCAAATCATCTATTTTATTCATACCTTAAAATTAAGGGATAAATTATTGAAAATAAAAGATCAAAAATATAAAAGGGATATATCTACAGGCAACTCGCATGTTCAAGCGAAGGACACGTGAATGTGGCTGTCCTTTTTACCACTTCCGGCATGGCTATTTGGATGCAGTGATCATCACTGATTTCCTGACGGGCCGGCCGAAATCGTGTTTGATGTTATAGTCGAGGGTTTGGGCGCTCCAGTAGCCGCAGGTGATGATGCGCCTGACGGTCATGAGGGGCTCTTTGGGGTCGCGCGGCTGATCGAGCTGGAAGGCCGCTTTAAAGCCCCGTTTGTGAAGCTCCGGTAAGCCTTCCCGGTTCCAGGACCCATAAGGGAAAGCAAAATAGTTGACCGGTTTCCCGGTAATTTGCTCCAGTTTGCGCTTAGATACATCGATTTGGGCTTCCCAGTCCGATCCCTTTAATTTTTTGAAATCCATGTGGTCGCGGGTATGGCAAGCGATCACATTTCCCTCGTCAGCCAATTGCCTGATCTGCTTGCGGTCCATATAATATTTATTTTTGCTGATGTTATTGGTCACGATAAAATACACAGCTTTAAAGGCGTATTTATTTAGCTCAGGCCGGGCGGCTGTAAACTGGTCGCCGTCCGTGTCGTCAAAAGTCAGCATAATAGATTTAGGCGGAATTGGTTTACCGCTCAGCAGGTAATCATAAAGTTCATCAGGCAAAATGGCATGGTAGCCGCTGTCGGCAAGCATTTTAATTTGCGCCCCGAAAGTTGCGGGTGGAATAATATAATCCTTATCGATCTGCCTGTCGCTGGCCCGCCAATCGCGGATCTGGTGATAACATAAGATAGGCACCTGCTTACGCGCTAAAGCGGCCACCTCCTGCGTGGTTTGCGCTGTCGAAACTAAACCGAAAAAACAAAAGGCCAGGAGGGGAGTGAGTGATCTGAACACAAAAAAATAATATGGAATAAAGATAAAAATTGTCGTATCATTTTTGAAATAAATTGCAGCGTTAATTAAACGCCGCATGTTCATTGTTAACCCGCATGTTCAAGTGTCAACACTTGAATAATAACTATTTCCAGCGTCCACGCTGAAATGAGTTCTTAAGCGTGGGCGCTTAATTTATAGTGTTCAAGCGAAGGATGCTTTGTGTCTCTGAGGGTCTCTCGCAGAGGACCCTGCATTTTTTGATATTTGTAGCTAATTAAAGCGGGGATTCCTTCGGAAGACCCTGCGAGGATGGAAAATTTTAATTTCATAATCTAATAATTGATTTTTATTCTGTAATCTTGAACAAGCTTGTTTTGCATAGCAACTTAACTATTAATTTCAAACCTGAACTTTAAATGACCATTTGGAAACTTGGATGTCATTGGGGCAGCAATACTCCCAGCTTTTACGAATTTATTAAAACTGAAAAAATAGTAATAGGTCATACTTCTCGGTCATATAATGTTTCTGATATCGTAATAATTACAGAAGGACACAATGTAAAAGCTATTGTTCAACTATTAGAAATACCCAAGTCAGTAACTTCTATCCCATCTTATAAGGAAATATTTGAAAAACTTGAGATAGAATATATTGGCGAAGTAACTTACGCAAAAGCGGATTGGTTTGAGTTACCTAAAAAAGATCAATTTACTTATCAGTTAACTGCAGGCATTAGAAAAGTGCAAATGCCTGAAATTAATAAAAGGGTACTAGCTCTCTGGAAAAACTACAAAATGTCAAAAAATCAAACTCAAACTACATGTGTTGGAGATGTTTCTTTAAACACAATCTTGTATGGCCCTCCTGGAACAGGCAAAACATATAACATCATAAAAGTTGCTGCTGAACTAATTTCTGATAAAAATGACTTAGAATATGACGATGCTAAAAAGATATACAATGAGCATTTGCATGATCAAATAGAATTCATTGCGTTTCATCAAAATTATAGTTATGAAGAATTCATACAAGGGTTAAGACCTGATACAAACAGAACTGACGGCCAGATGTCATTTTTCAAGAAGGATGGAATTTTTAAAAGGATAGCAGATAAGGCATTTTTAAACTGGAACTTAGCAAATAAAATAACTCTGCCCCCTACCTTCGAGGAAGTTTTTGAGGAGTTTTTTAAACCTGTTATAGATGAAGCTGGAGAAATACCAATCCAGATGGAATCAAAAGGTTTTATTTTTTATATAACAAAGTATAACGAAAGAGAAAGAAATTTCAATTTTAGGAAACAAAGTGGCGGAACTAGTCACACATTGTATGTGCCTACGTTAAAAGCTTTCTTTGATAGACCTGATGAAGAACCAACACAAGGTTTAAAGTATTATTACATTCCACTCGCAAAAGCTATGCATGATGCTGCCTCAAAAATGCATGGCAAGCAAGGGAACAATAAACTAAAGAAGTATGTTCTAATAATTGATGAAATCAACCGGGCTAACATCTCCAGAGTTTTTGGAGAACTTATTACATTAATTGAAGATGATAAGCGTTGGGGTAATAAGCATCAAATGGAACTGCTACTTCCTTCTGAAGACAAATTTGTTGTACCCAATAATTTATATATTCTAGGTACTATGAACACGGCTGACAAATCAATTGCCCTTTTGGATATAGCTCTTAGAAGGAGATTTAACTTTATAAGCATGTTTCCTATCTATGATACGAACATTATTCCTTCTTGGTCTCTTAGCTTATTGAGTAAATTAAACGAAAAGATATATACCTTAAAGAAGAGTCCAGACTTTTTTGTAGGACATGCTTTTTTTATTGATAAAGAGGAATCCGATTTAAAAAATATATTTAATCAGAAAATCATCCCCTTGTTAATGGAATATTTCCAGAACAATATAAATGTTATTAAAGATATACTTACATATGCTGAAGTATCATTTGATGAACCATCATTAAATAACAATTATCAAATAAAAATAAATTGAGATTATTTGAATGGCGTAATAGGGATTTTTCAAGATATCAAGAAAAACTTCCTGAATTCGTGTCATATCTTTCTGAAGTTTGGCAAAGCAGAAATAAATATAATGAAGTTGAAGAGGATTTAACTGAAGAGGAAAGACAAGAAAGGAATATTTCTAAACAACGTTTCTTTGATTTTACTTTTGATGGTAAAATTTCAGCACGGAACTTTGTGGGCGTTGTACAGTATGATGATATACGCATAGAGGTGTATCCGAAAATTTTTCATGGTATCAAGAATCCTGATTGGAAACAATTACAATTCAATCTCCTTTTCTGGTTAAGCTATTGTAGAAAAATAAGATTTCCTTTTTCATTGATAAGTTCTGCAGTTATCGATTTTGATAATTTTTTAGAGGTTCTAATATTCATTTTTGCTAATTATACCAATGATGTAATATCGGAACAGCCTTATCAATCTTATCAGGAAGTTACTGAGGAGGTTTCATTCCTAAAAGGCCGTTTATCTTTTGCAGACTACATAAAAAACAATCTTATTACAGGTAAATGGCAATCCATGTATTGTACGCACGAGCCCTTTTTATATGACAATCTATTTAACCAGATTGTAAAGTACGTAAGCAAAAAATTATTATACATAAGTTCCAATTCTTTAAACAAGCAAAAATTAAATAATATCTTATTCTTACTGGACGAAGTCAGCGATATTCAATGCATAGCAAATGATTGTAATAAAGTTAAGCTTAATCCTTTATACTGTGATTTGGATAACATTTTATCTCTGTGCCGCCTATTTTTGTCAAATGCAACTTTTGACACTCAAAACGAATCCAGTAAAAACTTCTGCTTTCTACTCCCAATGGAATATGTTTTCGAAGATTTTTCCTTTGGGTTTCTTTTAGAAAATTATATACACCTAAATATTAAGAGCCAATCTACAGATTGGCTTGCAACTAGAGACAGCAAAGACGTATTTAAAATCCGTAACGATCTAATAATAAATAACATATTAATTATTGATACTAAATACAAAATTAGATCGTCAAATAATGATTTAAAAGGTGGCGTAAGTCAATCGGATATGTATCAGATGATCTCTTACGCTATTAGAAGGAAATGCAATAAAATAATTTTACTGTATCCGTACTTTGAAAATGCAAATAATGAAGATATAACATTTACTGTATCAATTGCTCCAAATGCAAAGCCTGTTACGATAAATATTATTAGTATAAATATCTTGTTTGAAAAGTTAAAAGATCCAGTATCAACAATAAAAAGTGAATTTAATAAATGTATATTATTGATAAGCTAATATGTTAAAAGAAGCTATTAAATCGCTCCCGCTGTCCGAAGTTTATAACTTCGGACGACTATGCCCGTAGTTTACAACTACCATCGAATCTAAAATAAAAAGGGATATATCCACCCGCATTGCTGCCAGGATATATCCCTTTTTACAGATAAAATTGAAATGTTTTAAATTACCTTTTGGCTTTCTTTTCGTCAGCAGCGGCGATAAAGTAGAAGCATATACCCACAAATGTGGTAAGGAGACCGATAAACAGCGGCCATTCTGATGTTTTTATGCCTTTAGGGTTAACGGTCATGGTATCAGAGTCGGCTACGTTAAGCGCTGGTCTGAAATAGTATATGGCAGCGAAAATTAAAATTATTCCTATTACGGTGAGTACAATACTAACTCTTTTCATGATTATTCTTTAGTTTGAATTCAAAAATAGCTGTTCGGCCCGACAAAGGTATAAATTATGCTTTAAATTGCTGCAATTTCTTCACCAAAAAGGTTTTTTTGTATGAATAAAATATAAGCTATTATTGATGGCTGAATCTCTTACAAATCCAGGAATATTTATGCCGCTAATACATTACCTGCCATTGCTATTATTAATAACAGCAGGCATGCTGATCAGCATTAAAGCTGGTAAATTAACGCCAACTGGTGCCATGACAGGCGGTGCGATCGCCATACTTACCTTTACCGGCGCAGGTTACACCGGGGTGATCATGCTGAGCGCTTTCTTTATTTTCGGAACAGCAGCCACAGCGTGGAAAAAGAAAGAAAAGCAACAGTTTAAATCAGCAGCAGACCGGTCATCAAAAAGAAACGCCGGGCAGGTATTAGCCAATGGTGGTGTCGCAGCAATCGCAGGACTGTTGATCTACATTCTCCCCGCCAGGGCGGAACTGCTGCGACTAATGATGGCGGCAAGTTTAGCATCTGCAATGGCCGATACTTTATCCTCTGAACTGGGGATGATCTATGGCCGGCGATTTTATAACGTGATCACCTTTAAACGGGATAAAAAAGGGTTGGACGGCGTGATCAGTATGGAAGGATTGTTAATTGGCATCATCGGCTCGGCACTTATCGCGCTCATTTATGCATTTGGATTTGGCTGGGATGTGCGTATTTTATTCATCATTATTGCAGGAACTATAGGTAATTTGTCCGATTCAGTCTTAGGCGCCTTGCTGGAAAGAAAACATTATATTGGCAATGATGCGGTTAACTTTTCGAATACGCTGGTAGCGGCTTTAAGCATTTGGCTGTTTGTTACTTTTTAAAATTATGATATGTACAGCGATTATTACCTCAATAAAATTGCATTGATCACCGGCGGCGGTTCAGGTATTGGACGTGCCTTATGCATCAAATTAGCCGAAGCAGGTGCAACAGTCATTTGTTCGGATGTCGACCCAGAGAAAGCGGACGAAACAGTAAGCTTGTGCCGACAAGGACAGGCTGTAGCGGAAAAGCTGGATGTAGCCCAATTAGCAGCATTTGAAAGTTTAATCGCCGAAACTGTAAATGAACACGGCCGGATCGACCTGATATTCAACAACGCGGGCATAGCCGTCAGCGGCGAAATACGCGATATACCTTTGGATCAGTGGAGGAAAATAATCGATATCAATTTTATGGGTGTGCTTTACGGCTCGCAAACTGCCTATCATTATATGCTGAAACAGGGAAGCGGGCAGATCGTAAACATCGCTTCGGCTGCGGGATTGATAGATTACCTCGCCTTAATGGCGCCTTATAGTGTCACCAAACATGCCGTGGTAAATTACACCAAACTATTAAGGATCGAAGCAAAAGCATTAGGCATCAAAGCCAATGTAGTTTGCCCGGGTTTTATCAGCACGTCTATAGGTGTAAATGCCATTGCACCCAACGCTAAGCCAAGTTGGAGCGACGATGCCATAAAGATGGTAAGCAAAGGTATCAGCCCGGAAAAAGCTGTTGATCAAATTTTGAAAGGCGTGGCCCGGAATAAGGAAGTGATCATATTCCCGTTTGAGGTAAAAGGTATCTTGTTATTTACAAGACTTTTTAAAGGATTGTACAGAAAAACAATACAAAAGCAAATTGCAGTTTTCAGAACCAAACACAGGGTCAACTAATTGATCATTTCACCACCACCTGCGCCGTATTCCGGCTGATCTGCTCCAATAAAACCACCTTATCCGCGGTTAACTCTCTTAATGCGCTATGCTTATAATGCCTCATCGTGATCAGGCTGATATCGTTATTATACTTCACTTTAAAATCATGGCCAAGCCCGGTCAGTAGTTTTTCAAAACGTTCCGGGTAAAAATCGAAACAAACCGTAAAGCTTAGAGCCGATGTTTGCATAATATTCACTTTGACATGATTTTGGGCAAACAGCTTAAAAATGTCACTCAAATGATCCTCAGATATAAAGGAATAATCTTTAGCCGATATGGAGAGCAGCACCTGGTTCTGTTTCAGGATGATGACCGGCTTTTCAAAATGCATTTCGGCTGTTTCTTTGATAATGGTGCCCGCAGCATCGGGGTCGTTAAATGATTTTACCAGTAGAGGTATTTTAGCGTTTTGTAAAGGCTTGATAGTTTTAGGGTGGATCACACTGGCACCATAATAGGTCATTTCTATAGCCTCGGTGTAGGATAGCTCGTCAAATTTAATAGTATCGGCAAAATGCTTGGGATCAGCGTTCAGTATCCCCGGTACATCCTTCCAGGTAGTCACCGATTCGGCATCGAGGCATGATGCAAATATAGATGCCGTATAATCAGAGCCTTCACGACCTAATGTAGTAGTAAAGTTCTCAGAAGTGCCGCCTAAAAAGCCCTGTGTAACCACCACACCTTTATCCAGCAAAGCCGGTATTCCCCCTGATATACTTGCGCGGGTTTTATCCCAATATACATTCCCTTCGCGGTAATTATTATCGGTGTGGATATAGCCGCGCGCATCCAGCCATTGTGTTTTTACCCCGGTTTGATTTAAATAGGCGGCAACGATGCGTGTCGAAACCAATTCGCCAATGGACACGATCTGGTCATAAATAAAGTCAAAGTCATCATGCGGCTCATCCTCTATCATCCAGTCGATCTCAACAAAAGTATTGGCTACCTCATTAAAAATTGGATGTGAAGGCGCAAAAAGCCCCTCTAAAATATGGTTATGGTACGCTTTGATCTCAGCATAAATATTATTCAGATCATCAGACTGGTCGATATAAGCTTTAGTTAATTTCTCTAATGCATTGGTGATCTTACCCATCGCCGAAACAACGATCAGCAACTGCCGACCCTCATATTTTTTAACAATACCGGCCAGGTTTGCAACCCCCGCAGCGTCCTTTACTGATGCACCTCCGAATTTAAAAACAAGCATTATTTAACAAATTGAGCTAAAACCGTATTAGGCTTTATTAATGATTTGATTTGAGAGTAGGGTAGCAGCAGTACGGTTTGCCCGGCTGCGTATGGCTTTATCGTATAAATATTATACAAAAATTTGATACCCACAGGGGTGATCACATAATCATCAGGCAAGCTGAATTTGTCATCCTTAAAAAAATAAGTGCGGCCATTAGTAAGTTTGGTAGTATCACTTAATTTCTCCTGTTTCCTGAATATTTGTTCAGCCTCATGATTCAATTTGTCAAGATAGCCATCAATTAATATATCTGATAAGGCAATACTTTTGTTCGCCTTAGTATTCCAGTTAACATACGATGTATAGCTAACTCCGTGCGCACCGCCGGTATAGGAGTACCCTGCAACCTCTACCGTGGTCAGGCTCGAATCCTGCCTTAATACTTTAGCCCCGGCATCCAATAGAAATTGCAGTGTGGATTTTGGACGATCTTTTCTGAAATCTGCGTAACCCGACATAAAACTTTTTGAAAGTTCCCCCAAACTACTGCCCGGCTTTTTATCATCCCCAAACAACATATTTAACTTAAGTACAACAGAATCATTTAGCGCCTGCTGCCCATTAAACTCAGGATAGCTTACTTTTACGATAGTGCAGCTGCTATCGGGCTTGTCACCACAATCGGGAGCTTTTTCTTTAAAATCTTTATAAGAATATACCAAAGTATCTTTGGTGATCGCAGGACTCTTTTCGCCCGGTTTACCCCATTGGCATGACGATAAACTCCCCGCAATAGCTAAAAACAAGATATACTTTAAGTTCATAATTGATAGGTTAAGAGTTGATCTTTTGATAAGGACCCGTTGAGCCAACCGTCTTCAATAGCAGCTTCATATTTCTTGTAAAAGTTAATAGCCGGTTCGTTCCAATCCAATACCTGCCAGCTCATCCCGTTGAATCCAAGCTCACGGGCTTCTTGCACCAGCCTGTCGAAAAGCATCTTACCTACGCCTTTGCCCCGGTAGTCTTCTGTTACGATCAAATCTTCCAGGTACATCCGGCAACCCTTCCAGGTTGAAAAACGAATATAATACAAACCAAACCCAACTATAAAGCCATCATCCTCCACCAAAAAAGCCTTCCATACAGGATCGTTTCCAAAACCTGCTTCTTCAAATTCTTCCAGTGTAACGGTTACTTCCTGCGGAGCCTTCTCAAAAAGGGCCAGTTCAAGTACCAACTCAAGCAAACGGGGGCAATCTTCTTTTTTAGCTATTCTTATAATCATATCTTAATTCTCCCACCCCTAAAGGGATGTGTTTTTATTCCCCCTTCAGGGGGTTAGGGGCTAATTATTCTTCCAATGTTTGATCACACGCTGGCCAAAAACGGTACTGCCCAGCCTTACCATATTACTGCCTTGTTCAATCGCAATTTTATAGTCGGACGACATACCCATTGACAGGGTATCAAATGCCGGGTCCTGCCTGAAATAGCTTTGTTTGATGCCATCGAAAAACGTCTTTAGCTCATAAAACTCATCCCTTATCTGCTTTTCGCTGTCGGTATTAGTAGCTATTCCCATAAAGCCCCTTATCCTTACGTGGCTTAAGCTGGCATATTCATCGGATCGCAATAGCTCAATAATTTCATCAAAACCCAAACCGTATTTGGTTTCTTCATCAGCAATGTATACCTGCAATAGGCAGTCGATGGTGCGGTTGCTTTTTTGAGCATGCTTGTCAATTTCCTGCAAAAGCTTCAAACTATCAACCGATTGTACCATGCTGATAAATGGAGCAATATACTTTACTTTATTGCTTTGCAGGTGACCTATCAAATGCCATTTGATATCTTTAGGCAGCTGTTCATATTTATCAACCAGCTCTTGCACCATGTTTTCGCCAAATAAGCGTTGCCCTGCTTCGTAAGCTTCCTTTATTTCATCAACTGTTTTGGTTTTAGATACCACTATCAGTTTTACTTTTATAGTGTCCGTTTCGTTTTTTAAGCTTTTGATGTTATCTGCTATGCTCATTTATCCGTATTTTTGCTTAAATAATTGCCGCTAAATTACAGAATGCATAAATATTATAGCCTGTTTTTTTCAGTATTGCTTTTTTTAGCCGCCTGCAGAGGAGGCAGCACACCCACAGGGATCATTAAGCAACAGCAGATGACAGACCTGTTAACAGAGATCCATATCATCGATGGCAGCATGTACAGCGTAATGCAGGCGCCCGATAGCTTGTATAAATATGGTACGGCTAAGTATCTTGCCACCTTTAAAAAGTTTCATACCGACTCGGCCCAGTTCAGAAAAAGCTTTAAATATTATGCGGTTAACCCCGAGAAGCTATATGCTATATATGAACAGGTTACTATAAATCTTAAACAAAAAACCGATTCACTTAATAAGTTAAATCAGAAAAAAATAGCAGATGATAGCAAAAGAGTGGCTGATTCGCTTAAAAAATTACCGAAAACACCGCCGCCAACACAACCTTTAAATAAAGGCCCTAATCCAAAGAAAAATTCCCAAGCAGTTCCATATTAAATGTTATACCCATCAAACAGCGTTGATAAGCTTGGATTTACCGAGATAAAGGAACTCATTAAGGCGCACTGCCTGAGTATTATGGGCCAGCAAATGGTTGATAAAATACAGGTGATGAATAATTATGACCAGATCCATAAATTCCTGAACCAGGCTAACGAGTTTAAAAATATACTGGAGAATGACGACGCTTTGCCAATCCATCATTTTTTTGACATCAAATCATTGGCCAATAAGGCAAAGATCGATGGCACATTTTTAACCGAAGAGGAGTTCTTCCAGGTACAGGCATCATTAACCACTGTGTTTGCGGTAATCGCCTATTTTAATGAGCGTGAAGGGCAGTATCCAAACCTCGAAGCACTATTTGAACATTTGCCCATCGAAAAATCTATCCTTAAAAAGATAGAACAGATCATTGATCCAAAAGGGAAGATAAAGCCAAATGCTTCGCGCGAGTTTTCAGACCTTACTTCAGCCATTGCAAAAGCGGAGCAGGAAACCCGGAAGAAAATAGATCAGATATTCAAAAATGCCTCCAGTAATGGATGGACAGCAGATGGTTCGCTCACGGTAAGAGATGGCCGTTTGTGCATCCCCTTATTGGCCGAAAATAAACGAAAAGTAAAAGGTTTTATTCATGATGAATCAGCCTCGGGCCAAACCGTTTATATCGAGCCGGAAGAAGTTTTCACCCTGAATAACCGCATCCGTGACCTGGAATTTGAACGCCGCCGCGAGATCGTAAAAATATTAACCACATTAACTGATGAGTTAAGGCCCTATGTGCCGCTTTTGTTATCCTATCATAGTCTGCTTACCAAGCTTGATTTTGTGCGGGCAAAAGCGCTTTTTGCTATTGATATTGAGGCCGAAATGCCCGGTTTAGTTAATGAGGCTCAAATAAAACTGTTCAACGCCCGTCATCCGCTGCTATTGTTAAGCTTTAAAGCAGAGAAGAAACCGGTTGTGCCGCTTAATGTCACTATTGATGAAGATACACGGATCGTAGTAGTATCCGGCCCTAACGCAGGTGGTAAATCAGTTTGTATGAAAACCGTGGGATTGTTGCAAATGATGGCCCAGGCCGGTTTGCTGATCCCGGCATCAGATGCGAGTACGGTTGGCGTGTTTAAGCAAATCTTTGTAGATATTGGCGATGACCAGTCTATCGAAAGCGACTTAAGTACCTATAGCGCCCACCTGTCAAAAATGAAAAATTTTGTGGAGCAGGCCAATGGTAAAACTTTGATATTGATAGATGAATTTGGTACAGGCACCGATCCGCAATTTGGCGGCCCGATAGCAGAGGCTGTATTGGAAACCCTGAATCACAAAAAAGTGAAGGGTATGGTAACCACCCACTATTCTAACCTGAAAGTTTTTGCCAGCAATACACCCGGTATCGAGAATGCTTCCATGCTGTTTGATAACGTAGAAATGCGGCCGCTTTACCGGCTGGAAGTGGGTAAGCCCGGTAGCTCATACGCTTTTGAGATTGCACAGAAAATAGGCCTGCCGCAAAATGTGCTTAATCTTGCAAAAAATAAAATTGGCACCAGCCAGAAAAAGGTGGATACATTGTTGGTTGACCTGGAGCGTGATAAAAAGGAAATTTATGATACAAAGGTCAGCCTCGAAAAACAGCAAAAACGGGTGAATGACCTGCTTGCTGAAAACGAAGAGCTAAAAAGTTTCCTGGATGAAAATAGAAAGGCGCTTATAAAAGAGGCAAAGGAAGAAGCTAAAAACATCATCCTGAACGCCAATAAACTGGTTGAAAACACCATAGCCGATATTAAAAGCAGTAATGCCGATAAAGAAAAGACGCGTAACCTGCGGGAAAACTTAAATCGTGAACTGCAGAAGAATACGGTTAAGCCCGAAGTGACCAAAAAAGCGGTAACGGAAGAGGAACTGAAACCCGGTGATTGGGTGAAACTGAACGACTCGGAAACAACGGGGCAGGTTATTGAAATAGCCAAAGATAATGTGATCATTGCCATAGGCGATCTGCGCACTGTCGCCAAGAAAAGCCGGGTACAGAAAGTATCCAAAAAAGAAGTACCTAAGGAGGTGCGGAAAAGCTTTAGCTCACATACCAATGACTATGCAAGCTTTAGCCCCGAAATTGATGTGCGTGGAAAACGTGGCGATGAGGCGCTTTATGAAATAGAAAAGATGCTCGACAGGGCTTTGATGATGGGTTTTAATAATTTAAAGATATTACATGGTAAAGGTGATGGTATTTTGCGTAAATTGATTCGCGATTACCTGAAAAAATATGATGCCGTAAGCCGGATGGAAGATGAGCATGCGGATAGGGGTGGAGATGGCATTACTTATGTATATTTGAAATAAGAAAACCTAAAACATGAGCCACAAATACCTTTGGATGCTGCTGCTTACGCTCGTAAGCACCGCTTGTTTTGCGCAAAACGCAGTTGTTAAATCGCATGATACGCATATTCGTTATACAGGGCGTATTGTTATGCTGGATGAAGCAGCCGAATTATCGTGGCCTGGTACCTCTCTTAAAATCAATTTTAAGGGTACAGGCATAAAAGCCACTTTAAAGGATGAACATGGTGAAAATTATTATAATGTGATCGTAGATGATAAGGTGATCTCAGTCCTTCATCCCGATAGTATCCAAAAAGAATATACGCTGGCGTCAGGACTGCCTGATGCAAATCATACCCTCGAACTATTTAAACGTACCGAATGGGCCATGGGCCGAACCTGGTTCTATTTTTTTTCGTTGGATAAAAATGCGGGCGTATTACCGCCCCCGCCAATCAAAAAGCGTAAAATGGAGTTTTTTGGTAATTCTATTACCTGCGGGTACGGGGATATAGATTCAACGGGGAAGGACAGGGGAACAAGCCTTTATGAGAATGGCTATCTCACCTATGCGGCCCTTACCGCCAGGCATTTTGATGCGGATTTTCACAGTACCTCGCGTAGCGGGATTGGAATAATGGTTAGCTGGGACCCACTCATTATGCCCGAATTGTATAACCGGCTCGATCCCACAGATGCGGAAAGCAAATGGGATTTTTCAAAATATACGCCTGATGTGGTAGTGATCAATTTATTTCAGAACGATGCCTGGATCAACAAAATGCCGGATAATCCACAGTTTAAAGCAAGGTTTGGCATTAAAGCGCCTACGGATGATCAAATTATAAAAGCTTATAAAGAGTTTGTAAAAAATATCCGGGATAAATACCCCAAAGCCAGGATCATTTGTGTATTGGGCAATATGGATATCATGAAAGAAGGCTCCCCATGGCCGGGCTATGTTGATAAAGCGGTGTCGCAAATTGGAGATAAGAACATCATGACGCACTTCTTCCCTTATAAAAACACACCGGGCCATCCCAATTTAAAAGAACAGCAGGCCATGGCCGATGACCTGATCGCTTTTATCGATCAGCATATTAAGTGGTGAGGTAGTTCATGGTTCATAGTATAAAAGCTATGAACTATGAACCATGATCTACTAACTATCACGTCTCCACATGGTACTTTTCGTCCTTGCCGCTATTATTGTCTTCGCCAACTTTTTGTTGATCGGGTACTTCGTTCGGGCCGGGGATATTTGTTTCCCCATCGTTATCGGCAGTTCCTTCCTGGTAAGTGTTAATGTCCTTTTCTTCCTTTTTTTCAGGCGCCGGACTATCAGCATTTCCACGCGGCTGTGCCTGGCTGTAATCAGGGGTGCCGGATTGATGCTCAGCTTTAAAATTTGAGTTTTCGGGGTGTTCTTCAGATGGCTCAGTGCGTTTAAAATAAGCATTGCGGTTACCTGCATTTTGTGAAGGGTTAGCCTTATCATCGCCGGACGGAGTTAAATTATTTTGCCCAAACTTTTCGCCTCCTGTGCCTTGCCCTTCCATGTTTGGAGCTGTGGCGCTTTTTCCTTCGCTACCTCCAAATAAAAAGCTCCTTTTCAGATCCTTTTCCTCCAGGTTGTCATCGTCATCTACGCGATAGCCACGAGGCCTATCGTCATCATGCTGCTCCGAATGGCTATCCTCGTCATTCCAAAGCTCATTGTTATTTGCTGCCATAGGATTTTAATAATTGGTGTATAAATTATAATGCATCAAACTTTTAATTTGTTTGACACGATGCAGGATTTAAAAGATTCTTTTCATCATGATTAAAATCTTTTAATCGATAATTCGTATTAATTTTGGCGCAACCAATTATAAAATATGAATAAGGTTGTTAATGGCGCCGACGAGGCCATCCATGATATTGAGGATGGCATGACTTTGATGCTGGGTGGATTCGGTCTGTGCGGCCTGCCTGAAAAATGTATCGCGGCCCTGGTGAAAAAGGGCGTAAAAGAACTTACCTGCATATCCAATAATGCCGGGGTTGATGATTTTGGCATCGGCCTGATGCTAAAACAGCGCCAGGTAAAAAAGATGATATCTTCCTATGTGGGCGAAAACGCCGAATTTGAAAGGCAATTGTTGAGCGGCGAATTGGAGGTCGAACTGATCCCGCAGGGGACACTCGCGACCCGCTGTATGGCTGCCGGCTATGGTATGCCTGCCATTTTTACACCAGCGGGTATTGGTACAGAGGTAGCTGAGGGCAAAGAAATCCGAAATTTCGATGGCAAAGATTACCTGATGGAAATGGCTTTTAATGCTGATTTCGCCATTGTAAAAGCCTGGAAGGGAGATACAATGGGCAACCTTGTATATCGTTCCACCGCGCGCAATTTTAACCCGGTAATGGCAATGGCCGGCAAAGTAACCATTGCAGAGGTAGAGGAATTGGTTGAGCCCGGGGAGTTAGATCCGGATCATATCCACACTCCCGGCATTTATGTACACCGGATATTCCAGGGTGAGAATTATGAAAAAAGAATTGAACAACGCACAGTTAGAAAAAGATAATGCTTGATAAAGAAGGTATCGCTAAACGAATAGCAAAAGAAATAAAGGACGGTTACTATGTAAACCTGGGAATAGGCATACCTACACTGGTAGCCAATTATATCCCTGAGGGTATTGATGTAGTGCTGCAATCAGAAAATGGGCTTTTAGGAATGGGGCCTTTCCCTTTTGAGGGCGAAGAAGACCCGGATATGATCAACGCCGGTAAACAAACTATCACCACTTTACCGGGCTCAGCTATTTTTGATTCGGCCATGAGTTTCGGGATGATTCGGGCTAAAAAGGTCAATCTGACCATTTTAGGGGCAATGGAAGTATCTGAAAATGGTGATATCGCCAACTGGAAGATCCCCGGCAAGATGGTAAAAGGTATGGGCGGCGCCATGGACCTGGTGGCATCGGCAGAAAATATCATCGTGGCCATGCAACACGTCAACAAAGCCGGCGAATCCAAATTATTACCCAAATGCAGTTTGCCGCTTACCGGGGTAAATTGTGTAAAAAAGATCGTAACAGAATTGGCTGTACTGGATGTATTGCCTGGTGGCGGCTTTAAATTATTGGAACGTGCTCCGGGTGTTACTGTTGAAGAAATAAAAAGGGCTACCGCTGGTAAGTTGATAATTGAGGGCGATGTTCCAGAAATGATTATCTAATTTTAGCTTAAAACTTTCTCTCTCAATTCCTTCGAGATAGCCTCCGTTACACAAATAATATCATCGGCCACGTGGGTATTATTGATGATCACCTGGTCCGCTTCATCTTTATAGGGTAATAAAAACTCTTTATAAGCCGGTACAACGTGGTTTAGCCACTTGTACATTGCATCATCATGCGAATAGCCTCGCTCCAGCAAGTCGCGCTTTAAGCGGCGTTGCAGGGCTACGTCATGATCAGCTTCAATATAGATCTTCATATCCAGCATTTCGGCTATATCCCTGAAATGCAAAATAAACAAGCCCTCTACGATCAGGATAGGTGCTGGTTTAATTTCGAGTATTTTTGGTATAGCGTCAGGATTGTTAAAGGTATATTCCTTTTTATAGATGACCTCATTATTCAGTAGTTTGCTTATATCCTGCTGAAAATGCTGATGATCAATCGTGTTGGGCAGATCAAAATTATACAGCTTATTTTCCTCTGCCGTCATATTATGTGCCACCGGGAAATAATAATCGTCCTGCGATACCAGGCAAACCTCATCCTCGGTAAAATGCTCCAGAAAGCACTTCAGGAAAAATGTCTTGCCCGAGCCGCTTCCCCCGGCAATGCCCATAATAAAGCGTGGTTTACTCATTAATATATCTCCGAAATAATATAGCTGTAAATTTTAATAATTTAATTCCCCCCTTCAGTGGGTTGGGGGCCCTATTCGTTTGGTGCGCCGTAGCTTAGATTTACCTGGAATCGTTTATCCAAAGCACCTAAGGACTGTGCAACATTTTTGGTCATTACGATGATCACATCTTTGGTGGACTCGTTATCGGTAAAGCGGCCAACTACCTTTGCAAAGGTTGTGCGGTTGGTCATCACATTAGTGATCTTGATAACGGTCCCGATAGGAGCGGTACGATGCAAAACAAGCATTTTGTTTGGGTCCATGCCATCATCATCTATCCAGGTGGCCACACCTTTTTCATCCTTTTCATATATGCCAAATTTATTGGCGTTTCCGCGGTGTTCTATATTGCTGCTGTCCTGGGATGTAGCGGGAATAGTGGAGTCGCGTGTAGCCACAATGCTATCAGTTGGATGTGGGGCCGGAGCGGGCGGCGTTGGCGCCGGAGTGTTTGATTTTACTAATAAAATCTGCCCCGGATGTAAATCATTTGATTTAAGGCCGTTCAAATTTATAATATCCTCAACCGTAGTATTAAAGCGTTTAGAGATAGCGTAGAGGGTTTCACCTGCCGAAACCTTATATTGTGTAGGCGTTACATCCTTGCCTGAGTCATCAGTTTGCTGATTTTGCTCTGGCTGTTCAACGGGTGGCTGTACAGCCGGTTTGTCGTGCTGAACGGCCGGTTTATCGTGCTGCACAGGTTTAGCTTTTGTAATTACAGGCGCTTGTTCTTTTTTAAATGGGCGATCAGTAGGTACTTTGATAATGTGGCCTATTGTCATCTTAGCATTGTCGTTATATTTTATGATCGTTTTGGGGCTTACATTGTAGCGCCTGCCTATGGAATAATAATTATCCTTTGCCTTGAGTTTATGCAGGATCACTTTTTTGCCATTATGATTCTCAACACCAACAGAATCTACTACAGGTTTGGCAAACAACGATATAGAAATAGTTAACAAGGAAAGGGTTAGCAATAAAAATTTTAATTTCATCTTAATCTTTAAACAATATTTACAGGTTTAAAACTTTCAATTGTGTCTGGTTTTTCAGGTAGATCAAATGATCTTTATACATAAGGAACGATTCCGGCTGCAACTTTTGTATATCCGTGTTTAACAAATCTTCGTAGACCATCTGGCTATCATTCATGATATATAAACGTTGTTGCAGTACCCCCGCCTCAAGCGAGTGCAAAGATACAATTCTCAAATTATTGTGTTCAAGATAATGCAGGGTATTTCCAAAGGGTGTCACGGGCATTCGCATTGTATTCAAAAAATCTGCCGAAACAGTACAGGGTAACTCAATATCATTATCCAACTCTATATCAATTGACGCTTCAAATTGTCTTTTTATTGCGCCAGTTTTTATATCAGCCAAAAATAATTTTGGTGGTTGCAGGCGGGTATCATAGATCACAGGGCCGTTGGCCGATAAATGATCGAAGGCGTGCGTGTAATTGCTCCACAATAGGTTACCGGTAATTCCGTCAACAGCGATAAGCCCCTTATGTGTAGGGCCGGATTCAGACTGGTAATTATGTAATAGCAACACACCATCATAAGCAGCTTCAATACCGGTGAGCCATCTTTCTTCAGTTTGCAGGTCATCGAAATAGGCCTTGCCGCTTATCAAACCCACAGATGCGAACGAGACCTTTTTATCTGATTGATCCCTTATCTCAGCAAAGATCGTTTCGCTGATTGGATCGATCTCCATACGCCAAACGGCTGATTTGAATTGATAGCTAATATGAGGCTGTAGCATTTGTTTAAAAAGTTTACAAATATGGCTATTTCGGTGGGATGGTGAGTATAGTTAAAAGACACTGCCGGGTAACGTTTTAAATTTATAAATTTGGCCTCTGCAATTTAAGTCCTCTCCAAAGGAGAGGACTTAGGTGAGGTTTAACAAACACTACTATACAATTATATGAGCAAAGGGATCATCAGTAAAGAAGAAGACTATTCACAATGGTATAACGATTTGGTAATCAAAGCCGACATGGCCGAATACTCGCCTGTGCGGGGGTGCATGATTATAAAACCCTATGGTTATGCTATTTGGGAAAAGATACAGGCTACGCTGGATAAAATGTTTAAAGATACCGGGCACAGTAACGCTTATTTCCCTTTATTCATACCAAAATCCTTTTTCGCTAAGGAAGCAAGCCATGTTGAAGGCTTTGCTAAAGAGTGCGCCGTGGTAACACATTATCGCCTTAAAAATGACGAGAATGGAAATATTGTGGTGGATGAAGATGCCAAACTGGAAGAAGAACTGATCGTGAGGCCAACATCCGAAACGATTATCTGGAACACCTATAAAGGCTGGATACAATCCTACCGCGACTTGCCCATCCTGGTTAACCAATGGGCCAACGTAGTACGCTGGGAAATGCGTACACGCCTGTTCCTGCGTACCAGCGAGTTTTTATGGCAGGAGGGACATACCGCACACGCTACCGCCGAAGAAGCCATTGCCGAAACCGAGCAGATGCTGGAGGTATATGCTGATTTTGTAGAGAACTGGTTGGCATTACCGGTTACCAAGGGCCGCAAAACACCGAACGAGCGTTTCGCAGGTGCATTGGATACGTACTGTATCGAAGCATTAATGCAGGATGGTAAAGCTTTACAAGCAGGCACCTCGCATTTTTTAGGGCAGAATTTTGCCAAAGCATTTGATGTGAAGTTTACCAACAGGGAAAATAAACTGGATTATGTTTGGGCAACCTCCTGGGGGGTATCTACCAGGCTGATCGGTGCGCTCATTATGTCGCATTCTGATGATGCAGGTTTGGTGTTGCCTCCAAAATTAGCGCCTATACAGGTGGTAGTTGTGCCGATATATAAGCACGATGAAGAACTGGAAAACATCACAGCTTATGTAAAGGAATTGACTAAAGAACTGAAAGCAAAAGACATATCTATTAAATTTGATAACCGCGATACGCATCGCCCCGGAGCAAAATTTGCCGAGTACGAATTAAAGGGTGTGCCTTTGCGCGTAGCTATAGGCAGTCGCGATATGCAAAACGGTACTGTTGAGCTGGCACGCCGTGATACCAAAACCAAGGAAACGGTTTCACAAGAAGGCTTAGCCGTTCATATTGAAAAATTGCTTGAGGAAATACAGCAAAATATCTATCAAAAGGCATTCAAATTCAAACAGGAAAACACCAAAGAAGTAGACACCTACGAGGAGTTTAAGCGCTTACTGGATGAAGAGCCTGGCTTTTTGTCGGCACATTGGGATGGCACGCCAGAAACAGAACAGCGTATCAAAGAGGAAACCAAAGCAACTATTCGCTGCATTCCATTAAATAACAAACTGGAAGAAGGCAAATGTATACTTACAGGCAAACCTTCCATACAAAGGGTGTTGTTTGCACGGGCGTATTAAGCTATTAGTGAGTAGTTGATTGGGTTGATTGAGTGAGTAGTTTGATACCATTGATTTAATAAAGAATATATAACAATTCGATTATACATGGCATCTTTTACTGAATTGGAAGTTTGGAAACAATCAAGAAAAATTAGAAAATGGGTTTCAGACTTAACTAAAACATTTCCTTCTGATGAAAAATATAGACTTACAGATCAGATTATTCGTTCTTCTCGCTCAATAGGTAATAATTTAGCTGAAGGACATGGCCGATTTCATTATCAGGATAATATCAGATTTTGTATTATGGCAAGAGGTTCTTTATCAGAAACACTCGATCACTTAATTATCGCTCTTGATGAAAAAGTCATATCTGAAGAGGTTTTGAAATCCTTTCAGATGGAATATGAGTCCTGTTTAAAGTTACTAAATGGTTATATTCAATATCTTAAAAATAAAAAAGTTGATGAGTTGTAGTAAATAAATTTAACTACTCACCCAATCAACCTAATCAACTCAATCAACCAACACATGAAATTCGCAACTAAAGCCATACACGCAGGGCAGGAGCCCGACCCAACTACCGGGGCCATCATGACGCCGATCTATCAAACCTCAACCTACTGGCAAAAATCGCCGGGAGATAATAAAGGTTATGAGTATTCGCGCGGCACCAATCCAACCCGTAAAGCTTTGGAAGATTGCCTGGCAGCATTGGAAAACGCCAAATTCGGACTGGCCTTTTCAAGTGGAATGGGCGCTACGGATGCCGTGATGAAGCTGCTTCGCCCCGGCGACGAGGTGATCACAGGTAATGATCTGTATGGTGGTTCGTACCGCATGTTTACCAAGATATTCGCCAATTATGGTATCAAATTTCATTTTCTCGATCTCTCAAAACCGGAGATCATTAATGAATATGTAAACGATAAAACGAAGTTGGTTTGGATAGAAACACCCACCAATCCAACCATGCAAATTATTGACATCGAAGCCATTGCCAAGATCACCAAAACAAAAGGTTTACTACTGGCGGTGGATAATACTTTCGCTTCGCCCTACCTGCAAAACCCTATTGATTTAGGTGCTAACATCGTAATGCACTCGGTTACGAAATACATTGGTGGCCACAGTGACGTAGTGATGGGATGCCTGATGCTGAATGATGAAGACCTGTACAAAAAGCTTTGGTTTATCTATAATGCCTGTGGTGCCACCCCAGGACCAATGGACAGCTTCCTGGTTTTGCGCGGTATCAAAACGCTGCACCTGCGCATGAAGGCTCATTGCGAAAACGGCCGCGTCATAGCTGAATTTTTAAAGACCCATCCCAAAGTGGATAAAATATACTGGCCCGGTTTTACCGATCATTCAAACCATGCTATTGCCAAAAAGCAGATGCGTGACTTCGGTGGTATGATCTCTATCACCCTAAAGGGCGCCGATCTGCAGGAAACTTTCAGGGTAGCTTCTTCATTCAAAGTATTCTCATTGGCTGAGTCATTAGGCGGTGTAGAGTCCCTGATCAACCATCCCGTAACCATGACCCATGCGTCCATACCAAAAGAAGAACGCGAAAAGGCCGGTGTAGTTGATAATCTGCTGCGTTTAAGCGTAGGAGTGGAGGACATCGATGACCTGTTGGATGATTTAAAACAGGCTTTAGCTTAACGATTTTTAATTTGTCATTGCAAGGAACGAAGCAATCGCGAACCATGCTTATTCACCAGGAACAGTTCGCGACTGCCGCTCCGCCAACCAGCGGATCGCAATGACAATTAGGGTATACGATTACCATGATAGAAAACCTCAAAGCCTTCCTCGATTCCAAAGTTGCCCAATACAACCAACCCTCTTTTATAAAGAACGACCCGGTGTCCATCCCGCATATGTTCACCAAAAAGCAGGATATCGAGATCATGGGTTTTTGGGCGGCAACGTTAGCCTGGGGACAGCGTGTTACCATTATCAACAAATGCAAGGAACTGATCACCCTGATGGATGGCGCCCCCTACGATTTCATCATCAATCACGAAGAGCCTGATCTGAAAAAGTTGCTGCATTTTAAGCATCGCACATTTAATGATATTGATACTTTATATTTTATCTCTTTTTTCAGGTATCATTATAGTAAGCATCAATCGTTGGAGGAAGCTTTCAACCCTCTAAATCCAATTGTCATTCTGAGCGACAGCGAAGAATCTAATCGCCGACAGACCCTTCACTACGCTCAGGGTGACAATTTGAAAGTAGAATGCGCACTAAATCACTTTCGCTCTTACTTTTTCTCTTTGCCTGATTATCCTCATCGCACCAAAAAACACGTATCCTCACCCTCACAGAAATCTACCTGCAAACGGCTGAATATGTTCCTGCGCTGGATGGTGCGGAAAGATAATTGCGGCGTTGATTTTGGAATCTGGAATAAACTCAAACCGGCAGACCTGATTATGCCCTGCGACCTGCACGTAGACCGTGTGGCCCGAAAACTCAACCTCATCGCACGTAAACAAACCGACTGGCAAACGGCAATTGAGTTGACCGAACGGCTGCGCGAATTCGACCCACTTGACCCGGTTAAATATGACTTTGCTTTATTTGGGTTGGGGATTGAGGAGAAGTTTTAGTTGGGGCTGCACCGATTGTATTGTTAAAATTAGTAGATTAGTTTATCGCTAAATACATAATATGGATAACATTGACGACAGGAATTTATCAGATTTCCTAACCGGAAAATCCGAGCACACTTTAATGCTGTTCAATCATTTTATCAATGAGTTTCAAAAAGTGGCACCTGTAACATTGCATCCCGCCAAAACCATGATAGGGATTGCCAATTCACACAAAAGGGTGGTTTATATCACACAGTTAGGCAAAAACTTTATCCATGCAGTATTCCCGTTCAAACAGCCGTACCCGGATAATTTATGTTTCCAAAAGATCGCCCAGGTTCCCGGCGATGCGCATCAGTTCAACCATCATTTCAGGATGCTGCAGAAGGAAGATGTTAATGAAGAAGTTATTGGCTTTATGCGCTTAGCTTTTAATGATGAATGTGAATAATCACCCCAAGAACCGGTGAAATCATAATTAAGCCTCTTCCCTGAAAAATACTTTATAGTAATTCATTGATTTCCCTTCATCAAAACCCTTTTCAATCAATTCCTTATCGCCATGAATGTAGATATGGAAGTTCTTATCCAACTTTAACACGCTTTTGTAAACCCGCTGCTGCTTCTTTACAGCGTTGCCGGATATTTCAAACGTATCGGAGATCGGGCTGTCAAATTCCTGCTCGTATTGGCTTTTGAAGGTCTTGAACGATTCGATGGCCTGCGGATTGCCGATCACTTCACCGGCAAACTCGTCCATATCAAAAGTCTCTTTTTCCTTAAAGTACTTCATCGAGCGGTTCAATAGGTCGATCTTATCAGCCTTGCTTACCTCAAAATCCTCATCTATTTTATTGGTGACAAAGTTTTTATAAATACCCAAAGTATTATTGGTTTGATTGAAGCTGTCATTACGTATTTTCAATTGCAGAAATTCATCCTTCCAATAAGCCGCAGCTTCCTGCCCGCGACTGGCGTGGTCGACAACCACCACTTTGTAGCCGTTCTCCTTTTCAATATTAAATATCAGCACGCCTTTGTCCAGCTTATTGATATTGATGGCGTTTTCTTCATAATCAACCCCAAAACCGCCCTGCTCGGGGTAAACCTTTAAATAGGTCTCTTTATTTTCAGATTTGAAAATGCCGATAGCTTCAAGCGGATTTCCCTCTATTTGTACCTTCTTAAAATAGGCCACATATAGCTCGCCTGGTTTTATGTTGGGATGATTGGAAACCTTGTACAGATGTTTGGCTATCTGTTCAGACATTTCGTGGCAGCGGCTTTTATCTTCAAAAATCTGTGTAGCAAAGTGATGAAGTTCGTTAAGAGCAAGATCGCCGCTGCTGTGCATCAGGTGGTAAACCTCGTTGCTTTTCTCAAATGGTTTTAGAAAATACTGCATCAGTAACTGGGGGATCACTTCATCTTTAAATGTAAGTGCTTGTTCAGATAGTGCATATAATTCGTTTTGAGATTGATTACCAATATGATGGACGGAAACTGTATCCAGCGAAGCTTCAAAATAACTTACCATAGTGAGGCGAAAGTAAGCAAATATTGCCTGACCTGTGATTCAGACCGGCCCTTTTTCAGTCAGGCGACCGATCCTGGGATCACCATGCGAGATCAGTTCGCATATTTTAATCGCAGCCCCTTCAAAATCCTCTGCATCGGGTGAAATCAGTAACCAATTCCCATGCCGTTCATCTCCATCAATAAAAAAGGCACCCAGTTCAGGAATACTCTTTTTCAAATCTTTATGATGTTTTTTGTCAGTGGCTACCCATATACCATTCAATTCAGGCTCATTATCCCGTTTACGAAGTATGAGCATGATCCTTTTAGCTAAATAAACATAGTGCATACCAAACATCTTTTTAATGATGATTCCTGCCGGCAGGTAATCAAACACAAAATCAAATGGAGCACTCTGAGTCATATACCTACAAAATTACAGTTTAATATTTTACAATAATCGAATAAAAAGCTTGTGTTAAATAGCGACTTTTGTCCCGAAATGAACTCACGACCTGAAGAAACCATCGTAGCCCTTGCCACACCAAACGGGATAGGCGCAATTGGCATTATCAGGCTATCCGGTCCGGATGCAATAAATATTGCCAACAAAGTTTTTAAAGGGAAAGATCTGACTAAACAGGAATCGCATACCATTCACTTCGGACAGATCGTCGATGGCGATATTGTTTTAGATGAGGTGTTAGCCTCTTTGTTCATCGCGCCGCGGTCATACACACGTGAGAATGTAGTAGAAATATCCTGCCACGGGTCCAATTATATTATTGAATCAATCATTAAGCTGCTAATCAAAAGTGGCGCTCGCTCAGCTAAACCAGGCGAATTTACGTTAAGGGCGTTTTTGAATGGACAATTGGATCTATCGCAAGCCGAAGCAGTTGCCGACCTGATTGCATCCGACTCCAAAGCATCGCAGCAGGTGGCCATGCAGCAGTTGAGAGGAGGGTTCAGCACACAACTACAAACCTTACGCGACCAACTGGTGACTTTTGCCTCACTTGTTGAACTTGAACTTGATTTTTCTGAAGAAGATGTAGAGTTCGCCAATCGCGACCAGTTGAAACTATTGATACACGATATCACCCAAATAATTGGCCGGTTGATAGAATCATTTGAATTGGGTAATGTAATCAAAAATGGTGTAAGTACAGTGATTGCAGGCAGGCCAAATGCAGGTAAATCAACCCTGCTCAACACCCTATTAAATGAAGAGCGGGCCATTGTGAGCCATATACCGGGTACCACACGAGATACCATAGAGGAAGTACTGAATATCAACGGTATCAATTTCAGGCTGATCGATACAGCGGGAATTCGTGAAGCCACAGATACCATTGAACAGTTAGGAGTGCAGCGCACCATGGAAAAGATAAGCCAGTCGGCCCTTTTGATCTATGTTTTTGATGCGTCTGTAATCACCATAGCGGAGTTGAACAGCGACCTGGAAAGCCTGCAAAAACCCGGTATTACTATGCTTGTGGTAGCCAATAAGATAGATCTGCTTAATGAAGAAGAATTACTTGCCCTTCCGCATACACAAAGCGCTATCATTATTTCCGCAAAAGAAAAGCGTCATATTGATGAACTGAAGCACAAAATTTATAGCTCAGCAGTCAAGCATCAATTAAGTGGTGACGAAACATTGGTTACCAATGTCCGCCATTTGGAGGCGTTGCAAAAAACAGAAGGAGCATTGATCCGCCTTCTAAACGGGATTGATAGCCAGGTGACTTCTGATTTTTTGGCAATGGACATTAAGCAGGCATTACACTACTTAGGCGAAATTACTGGTGCTGTTACCACGGATGATTTGCTGGATAATATCTTCAGTAAATTTTGTATCGGCAAATAGGTCTGCAAAATTACCCCAAGTTTCGATAGTTTAGTAGATGGATGAGGCAAAAGCTTTGAACATCCGATTAGAATATAAACGAATCAAAGTCAAATTTCTATTAATGAGGTAACCCCGAAGACTAAAACAAGCTAACTTGTTCGGTACCGGGTGTTTGTAATTCCTGCTGATAAGCGCGGATCAAGCCAATCAGTGCTACACCATGTCGGGCGGCTTTCTGCGGGCCCACACCTTTGAGGGCGCTCAACGCTTTTAAAGTGGCCGGCATTTTTTCGGCGATCGAGACTGCTGTTTTTTCAGATAACACCATCCCGGGCATCAGGTTTTCTTTTGCCGCCGCTGTTTCTCGCCAGGCTATCAATTGTTTAAATAACTTTTCATTCGGCAGGGCATTCAGGGCTTTTAAATAGGAGTGGTCATAGATGCTCAGCTTGTTTTTTGTGAGGGTTAAATAAGCAGCGGTCGTAAATGGGTTTCCGGCGAAATGCTCTATTAATTGTATACGGTCCATTAGCCAGATGATCAGCTGGTCAGCCTTTTTGGCCTGTTCTTTGGACTGGCCGATGAGTTTTGGTAATTGTTTATGCAGATTTTCAACGGCAGTACGTAGTTTTTCCAGGAAATAGTTGGCCGCCTGGCCGCTGCGTTCAATTTTTAGTTGTTTGGCGAACTTGTTGGCAACATCCAAAATGTCCGTTTGCAACTCTGGCAACAGGCCTTCAAAATCCTGTATTTTGGTTTTTAGTGGCTGGAAATTAAATAGGTCATTCAATAAGTATAACTGGTATAGGTCCCGGTCGCGTTCTAAGGTTTTCGCACCCGGTTTGATCGCTTCTGCTTGTCTGTTAAAAAGAACGACAGCCGGGTCACCGATGATATTATGTGCAGCAACCGGGTTGCGTAGCACCATGCCCGATAAGGTGCGGCAACGGCTCAATGCCACGTAGGCCTGTCCGTGGGTAAAAGCTTCGCTCACGTCGATGATCGCTTTTTCAAAACTCAGCCCCTGGCTCTTATGAATCGTGATAGCCCAAGCCAATTTTAAGGGTATTTGCGCAAAGCTGCCTGCGTTAGTTTCATTGATAGCGTCATCATCCATCTGGTACTTTGCATTGGTCCACTCCAGTGCCTCCACCGCGATCTCCTTGTCTTCCCGGTCGCATTGTACATAGACAGTGTTTTCCGCAATGTTAGTGACCGTGCCGATCTTGCCATTATAATACAGTTTTTCCGCCGAATTGTCATTTTTGACGAACATAACCTGGGCGCCGGTCTTTAATTTTAATTCCGTTTCAGTAGGGTAGGCATCTTTTGGAAACTCACCACGGATGGTAGCTTTAAATTCAAATTCCTGCCCCTCCAGTGCTTCAATAAACTCGCTGTTAATCTGCTGGGCGATATAGTTGTGGGTGGTTAAAGTAATATAGGGATCATCAATGGCCGGACGAAAGCCAGGTATGTGGCGGGTGTTTAATAAATCAAGGCTTTCTGTACTGATGGTTTGATTACGTACCTCGTTTAACAGGTTTACAAAGGCCTGTTCTTTTTGCCGGAAAACATGATCCAATTCAATCCGGACATAGGGCGCTTTCTGGAGTACCAGGCTGCTGAAGAAATAGGGCGTGGAATAATAGCGGCTCAGCATTGCCCATTCCTCCTCACGGATGATAGGGCTAAGTTGGGAAAGATCGCCGATCAATAGGAGTTGTATGCCGCCAAACGGCTGTGGAGTTTCTTTGATATTACGCAGTATCAGGTCGATCTGATCCAGCACATCAGGTCGAACCATACTGATCTCATCGATAATAAGCAATTCCAGATTAGTCAATAGGTCTTTTTTTTCCTCGCTGTAATGCATTACCGGGTGGCCATTGCCTGACGGAATGATAGGGCCGAAAGGAAGCTGAAAAAAGGAATGAATGGTCATCCCACTCGCGTTGATCGCGGCCACACCTGTTGGAGCAACCACAGCTAATTTCTTTTTGCTTTCCCGTCGGATTCTTTGAAGAAATGTCGTTTTACCGGTACCTGCTTTACCCGTTAAAAAAACAATGGTATTGGTGCTTTCCAAATAATCACAGGCCAGTTGCATGACCGGGTTCAACTCACTCATTCGTTTGCAATATTACGGGATCAATTAAAACTCGAAGTCTGAGATTGCAAACATAGTACTAAAATTATTAGCATTATGCTATTTTTGTGAGAAAATATTATTGATTGCATCGGAAAATAAAAAAACCCGGATTATAATCCCGAATAAATAAGCATGCCCAAACCTGCTATAAAAAGCAGGAACATAGCCGTGATCAAACCTCCTGTTCCTTCGCCTTTTTGCTTAAATTCTTTCCAGATAAATACACCCCAAAAAGCAGCGACCATAGTGGCGCCCTGTCCTAATCCATAGGATATTGCAGCCCCGGCTTTGCCTGCGGCGATCAGGTTAAACGAATTGCCAACACCCCAGATGATGCCACCCAATATACCAGTTAAATGTGTTGTGAATTTCCCTTTAAAGTAAGCGGTATAATTGGTTGGGGCTCCATGGAAAGGTTTGTAGATAAGAATGCTGTTAAAAATAAAGTTGCTTGCCAGTATGCCTAATGAGAAAATAAAGACTGCGGTATAAGGTGTCATTTTACCAATGGCAGGCGCCTCAAAATTGGACAGATCCATAGATGAAGCAATGAACCTGTAAAATAACGACATCAACAAACCGGCTAAAACGGATATAAGCAAGCCTTTTAATGATACCTTTTTTTCATTTTTATTGATCTTATGATAGGCAATGGCATTGGTGATAATGGCCGCCATTATCAAGACAATACCCGCAATGATCAAATTAATGTTCCCCTGTGGAGCGGTCACATAGTTGATGATAACACCCAGGATCAAAGCGATGCCTATACCAACCGGGAAAGCTACCGCCATCCCTGCTATGGCTATTGCCGCTGATAATAAAATATTTGCCGCATTGAAAATGATGCCACCGATCAGGGCTTTGATAATGTTGGAGCTGTCCGCTTGTTTTAAATCGTCTAAAAAACTTCGCCCACCATGGCCGTAACTGCCAAGTGTTAATGCTGATACCAGCGAGAGCAGCACCACGCCAATTACATAATCCCAGTAAAACAGTTCGAAACGCCAGTTTTTACCGGCGATCTTTTGCGTGTTTGCCCATGAGCCCCAGCAAAGCATGGTGATAAAGCAAAACAATACGGCCAAAAAGTAATCGTGAATGATAAACATATGATCGGTTTAATTAAAGATACATTTCCATTTCATTAAGTTTGGGTGCCGACGATTGGGCTCCTAAACCGGTTACAGAAATCGCAGCAGCCTTACATGCAAATGCTACGGCACCTGCAATATCTTTTCCAGCGGCAATCGCGACAGCAAGGGCGCCATTAAATACATCTCCCGCCCCAGTGGTATCAATTGCTTCAACCGGGATAGATGGTATCAATTTTTCGTATTCATCGGTTACAATTAAGGCGCCTTCTTTTCCCATAGTGATGATAACCGTTTTAACTCCTTTATTTTTAAGCGATCTCGCTGCCTGGGTAGCCGAAACAAGGTTTTCGACCCTGATGCCGGTTAGCATTTCGGCCTCTTTCTCATTAGGGGTGATGATATCGATATTGGGGAATAAAGAGTCCGGCAGGAAACAGGCCGGGGCAGGGTTCAGAATCAATTTATTGTTCTGATCTTTACATACTTCTGCCACGTAAATAACTGTATCGAGCGGTATTTCCAATTGTATTAGTACGATTGATGCTTGTTGCAGCAATGGTAGTGATTTTTGTAAACATGGAGGATAAAGTGTGGCATTTGATCCCGGAGCAACGGTTATGCAGTTTTCTCCTTTTTTATCTACCGTTATCAAAGCGACTCCCGATGCTGTATTTGCTTCGCTAATAATATAGGAAACATCAATGCCTTCCCCTTTTATTAACTCAATTGATCTTCTGCCAAATATATCATCACCTATACTGGCAATTAAAGTAACCTGCCCTCCTAAACGCGCCGCCGCTACAGCCTGGTTTGCACCTTTCCCGCCAGGATAGATAAAAAATTCGCCCCCGATGATCGTTTCGCCGGGTACGGGAATATGGTCTGTTTTAACCACCATATCGGTATTTGAACTGCCAATAACAACAATTGAGCTCATGTGATTTGCAATGATGCCAGATTTAATGATTGGTTTATTAACGGGCTGAAAGCCTTATGGATAGCTAACTTACAGCTATTTTATGATAATATGAAGCTGTTTGCAAGGAAAGAGATATCTTGTTGCTGAGTTATTTTACATTACTGAAGTTTTATCATTTTTTGTAGATTTAATAGCTTATTACATCCATCATGAATACATCAAACAGAAGAAAATTTATCACGACCACAGCAGCATTAGCAGCCGGTACAATAGCTGCATCGGCTATGCCACTAAGCAATATGGACAATAAATGGCCGGTAGTTCATCACGTGTTTTTCTGGCTTAAAAATCCCGCATCCAAGGAAGACAGGGATAAATTAGTTGCCGGAGTAAGAACGTTATCTAAAATTGAAACCGTGCGCGAACTACGCGTAGGGGTAGTGGCCAGTACCGAAAAGCGGGATGTGGTTGATAATAGCTGGGCCGTATCCGAGCTGATGTTCTTTAGCGACCTGGCAGGGCAGGCTACCTATCAAAGTCATCCTATCCACCTGGAGTTCATCAAAAACTGCAGCCATCTTTGGGAAAAGGTGATTGTTTATGATGCGGTGGATGCATAATCAAACGATTTTTTTCAAATGATCAGACAATCTCAACGTAAGCGCAACCAGGGTTAAAGTTGGATTGGGTGCGGCTGCTGTAACGTAGCATGACGATCCGGCCATAAACAAATTGCTGATACCGTGTACCTTGCAGTTGGAGTTAACTACCGATTGTTTTGGATCGGTACCCATGCGGGTTGTGCCCATGTGATGCCAGCCGCCGCCGGTAAATTCGGGCCAGCTATTATCGTTTTCATCTTGTAAGTATTCCAGCAAACGCACACGTCCTTTTGAGGCTATCCCAACCTGCTGGCCGATGATCTCATAAATTGCACGGATACTTCTTTTTTCAAGCGGTGTAAGCTCCCAGTGCAGCATAGCGCGCCTCATGCCTAAAGCATCAGTGTCAGTATCCAACGTGATTCTGCTTGATGGATTTGGGGCCTGTTCTAACCTTGTAAATAACTGGTATGCCTTATGCCCGTTTTTGTTTTTGCCTTTTTCTTCCCGCTTTATAAAGTCAGCAAAATTCTTTGCTCTTTGTGCAGTATCTGCTGTCCACAGATCAATAAAGGCAGGTTGGTTTTTGGCGACTTCCAATGGTGTGAATGAGGCTGTTCCGTTCAATATTTTATATTCTCTTTGTTTTGTCTCGCTAATAGCTAATTCGGCCCGTGCTTTGGTTCGGCCAAAATCTATTGCATACAATTTCAGCGGATCAGCTTTGGGAAGCCACATTTCAGCCGATTTGATCTCCAGGTGTTCCATAAAATAACGGCCCACCACATCATGATCATTACCCAAACCATTAGGAGCCTGTTTATTGGATGATAGCAGCAAACGTGCATTCTGTATGGCACAACAGGCGACCACAAAATACTTTGCCTTAACCGTATGTTCCTTGCCTGCAAAATTTTTAACGGTAACCTCTTTTATTGTGGACGCATGTTCATTAGCCGTGATATTGGTAACGTTGGCATAGGTGTATAAATGAATATTCGGTGCTTTTATGATGGTATCCTTATACTTATCACCAAAGCGGGTAGGTGGGCTGAACTGCCATATCTTGTTAAAAACCGTATCCGGCTCAAAAGGCAGGGATACCATCGTAGGGTCTTTCGCCTGCCAGTATTTGGCATCATATTCATAAGGCCCGAGGTCCAAATTTTTGTGTGCCCTCTCGTAAAAAGGATCAAGTTCTTCACGCTGAATGGGCCAGCCGCTGTGCGGAACCCAATCCCGTTTTTTAAAGTCGATAGGATCAAATGGTGAGCAAAAGCCTGCCCAGTGACCTGTAGTTCCCCCAAAATAATGCAGTCTCGCTGATTCGAGCGGATAGTATCGCTGACCAGTCGTTTTGCCTTTATACAGATCCTGCATCTGGCTCTCGTACTCAAATCCCCCTCCTTCCAGCAATATCACTTTGTAAGGCGTATTTATCCATTCCAAAGCTATACTGATTCCGGCAGCTCCAGCACCTATAATGCAAATATCACCCTCAATTAATGTATGATCCGGCAAAGTCCTGGCGTCAATATGCATATATTAGGCGTTTAAAATGGAATATAAGGCACATTGCCGGGCCTCGGTTACTGATAACACCCAACCCTTAACCATTACTGTTTTACCTGTTTTGAAATCCTGCTCAACCTGGCTATTTAATGTGTTTTGGATTGATTTGGCATCTGTCTCTGTATTGCTTTTCCCCAATAATAATTCGGTAAGCGATATTTTATTATTCTCGGCAGGTGTCATTTTCCTGTAGCTATTTCCTGTTTCCTTTATTGATTTTGCATCTACAAGGTGGGAGAAAAATAGCGGCTGGCTTATTGCTTTCTCTTTAGATACTGAGCAGCCATCAACTAAAGGCAGGGTGAGCGCCATAGCAGTATAAGTTGAAAGCCGAACGAATGTTCTTCTCTCCATATTTATCTATTGGTCTTTAGGAATAATTTTATACACGTAAAAATGTTTTCTTTTGATAAAGGAAATATAAAAACAGCCATTTCACCATGACATAACAGATAGCACCAACCACCAGGTTGTATGGGTCGCCTACTAATTGGATCAGCCATTTGAATAGCCCGTTTGTGGCATATTCCCAATCGATAAACCTGCCTGAAATATAGATCAGGATGGAATTCATGCCGATCACTTTGAAGAAGAATGCCCACTTTTTATAGCCAAGCACGTCTATCACATAATAAAACAGAGCCATTAATAATAGGCTCAATCCACCAACATTCAGCACAAAGGAGCTTGACCAAAGATTTTTGTTGATAGGGAAATCGAGGTTCCAAAGCTGCGCCAGTACCAGGAAAATAATGCCGACAATAGCCAGCCTTAATGTTTTATCTCCAGGTGTAAGTGAAGTCTTTTTTAAGGTGGTTCCTGCCAATATTCCTAATAAGCCGGTACTGATCGCCGGGATTGTAGAAAATAAACCTTCAGGATCGTGTATGCCTAAATATAACTTTCCGGGCAATATGGTGCGGTCCATATAGGATGCAAAATTGCCTTCCATGGTCAGGTCACCATGATGGAAACCCGGCGCCGATGTAAATTTCAGCAATAGCCAATAACCCACTATTAATGCCCAAAACCATATCATTTGTGCGATCTCACTTGCATATAAATAGATAATATTGGCAAACATATAGGCGATACCTATCCGGCCCAAAACAGAAGCGAACCGGATATCGTGGATTGGCCTAAGATGTAAGCCATTGTTATAGATGATGCCCAGTATAACAAGGATCAACCCTCTCTTGATTACGCGCAGTAATAATTGATTGCGTGTTTTTCCTTTTTCAAGTTCGCGGCCAACAGAGAATGGCGTAGATACTCCGGCCATAAACAGGAAGAGCGGGAAGATCAGATCATATAAATGAAAGCCGTTCCAGGCAGGGTGGGTCAGTTGGTTGGAGATGACTACAAAAATGGGCCAGTTGGTTGTTTTGGCCAGGCTGTTGAATATTTCCTCCGCGCCCATGATCCAAAACATATCAAAGCCACGCAGCGCATCTAATGAATAAAGTCGGGTAGGGGTTTTCTGAAAGTCGTCAGCCGGGTTTGCAGTCATAAGTTTAATTGTAAATTGAAATTTTAGGTTTATCGAAAATAAAACTAAACATTTCAAACAATTAATCCGAATGATAGCACAGTAATTTTACAATGCGACTTATTCCTTATAGGCGTCAATTTCGCGACCGATCAAATTTGCCTCTACATCATTATCAAATAACGGCATCTCGGTAGCAGGGTCAAGTTTAAGCCAGTGCTGCTCCGTGTCTTTCTGTATTTTAATGTGCTCCACACCATCCTTAAAAATGGCATAAATATCTTCGCCTTCGGGAAATACTGAATAAGTGATTTCTCCTATTTCAATATCAAAAGGTTCTGTCATAGGTTAATGCTTTTTCTTATTGTTCATTTTCGCTTTAGTGCCTGCACTAAAATTGTAATCTTTTTTATTGCTGGCTTTTTTTTCGTGAAAAGCCCCACCACCAGTTACTACATTAGCTTTGGTCGTTGCGGCTTGCTTTGCCTTTATATCTTTATGCTCTTTGGCTATTAACAGATCGTCAGGCAACTCACTTAGCTCCATTTTCTGGCCGATAGCCTGTTCAATTTTGCTAACCATATCCAGTTCCAGGTCGGTTACAAAAGTAACGGCCAAAGCCTTAACCTGGTTTCCTGACGACTTGATCATCCTGTTAATGAACGTTTCCTTTTCCTCAGGCAATTCTAAATGAAACAGGAACGGAATATCATCCAGGTCGACTGAACCCTGTAGTTCTGTGGCGACTACTAAGACGCGAACCTCATCCTGATCCTTAAATTCTTCAATGGATTCAAATCCTTTTGATTCATACATCATCGGGTTTAAAATGGCAACCTCGCCCTTAATATCCAGGCGTAAATTGTTATAAATCTTTTCGGCAGTAAGGCGTGTATTAACAAAAACAACCGCTTTTGGATATGCTACGGCATCGCCTAATAACAAATTCAGCAGGTTAAGTTTTGTCCTGAAATTTGGCAGGTGATATAATATCTGTGGATGGACCTCAGCTTTTGCTTCACCCAATTCTTCAACCTCAACAATGGCCGGCATATGCATAAACGGGTCGATCATTTGCTGCAACTTGCCGTGCATCACTTCGGTAAATACTAGATGCTGGCATTTGATAATGCTGTTTGCCAATTCGGCCACAGGCAATTGCGAACCTTGCTTAACTATCTGTGCGGCGTCATCCACAATAAACATCATGATCTTGTTGAGATTCAAGCCAAGTTTAAGATAGATTGCACGTGCCCTGTCGGGTGTTGCCACTACGATATCTACCCCGTCAGCCAATGCATCCAATTGTGGCTGCATCGATGGTTCGGTATATAAGCCAACAATGCGTATGCTTGCGTTTTTATTTAAAATATCGAAGCGGGAGATAACTTCTTCCACCTTTTCCTTATCAGGTACCAATATCAGTGCTCTTGGCGCTTCTTCAACCCCGTACTTTAAACGCATTAGTACGCCTAATATATAAGCTGTAGTTTTGCCGCTGCCTTCGGATGACACAACTATAATATCCTGGCCACCAACTATCCTGGTGAGGGTTTTTAATTGCACTTCTTTCGGAGTAAGATACCCGGCTTCGGTTACCGCGCGTACTAATTGTTTATTTAGCTTTAATTTATCTGCCCACACAATCTCAAAAATTTAATGGGTGCAAAGGTAGTGATAAAGTCTCAAGTCCCGAACCTTCATAATAGGGTGTTTTATCATAATAATAGCTGTCTCTAAATCCTTCAAAAACTCCTCATTTAAAAACAGCTACCTTTGCACCCGTTAATAAATTAATAATGATAAAAAAAGCGCTGGAAAACCTTAAAATAGAGACACTGAACGAGATTCAACATGCTTCTCTTAATACGCCTGCCGACAGGGATGTTATCCTGGTTGCGCCAACAGGTTCCGGTAAAACGCTTGGGTTTTTATTGCCTTTGATAAAGTTGCTGAGTGAGGATATAAAGAATGTACAGGCGCTTGTTTTAGTTCCATCACGCGAGTTGGCTTTACAGATAGAACAAGTTTTCAGAACCATGGCAAGTGGTTTTAAAGTGAACTGCTGCTACGGCGGACACAGTACCAAAGTGGAAAAAAATAACTTGTCGCAACCTCCGGCAGTTTTAATAGGCACACCGGGCAGGATTGCCTGGCACTTGCGCAGGGAAAGTTTTACAACGGAAAACATACGCACGCTTGTGCTGGATGAGTTTGATAAAGCGCTTGAGTTTGGTTTCCAGGAAGATATGGAATACATCATCAGGCAGTTACCCGGTTTAAAGAAGCGGATCTTGACCTCTGCTACCCAAATGGATGAGATTCCTGCCTTTACCGGTGTGGTTAATCCTGTCGAGCTAAATTTCTTGGGTAAAGATAACAGCGCTGCCGGTTTAAAATTGAAAGCGGTGGTAGCTGAAACGACAGACAAACTGGACGCCTTATTTTCCCTGATCTGCAAGATAGGCAATAAAGCGACCCTGGTTTTCTGTAATCACCGGGATGCCGTGGAACGCATAAGCGAGCTGCTTTGGCGGAAAGGTATTATTCATGATGTTTTTCATGGGGGGATGGAACAGCCCGACCGGGAAATAACCTTGATCAAGTTCAGGAACGGAAGCAATCAATTACTGATCACTACCGACCTGGCTTCAAGGGGACTGGATATACCGGAAATTGAATACATCATCCATTACCAGTTACCGCACACCAAAGAAGCATTCACACACCGCAACGGCCGTACGGCCCGGATGCATGCCAAGGGAACAGCGTATCTTTTGCTTAACAGTGATGAGCATCCTAATTTTTTGGATGAGAAGCCGGAAATTGAAATGCTGCCGGAGAAAAATGTGCTGCCTTTACCAACTGCCTGGGCTACTTTGTATATTTCGGCAGGCAAAAAGGATAAGGTTAATAAGATCGATATTGTAGGTTTGCTGTTGCAAAAAGGCAAACTAAATAAGGATGAATTGGGTTTGATAGAAGTGCTGGATTATTCATCCTATGCGGCGGTTGATCGTAAAAAGATAGCTAAGACGGTGGATTTAATAAAGTCTGAAAAGATCAAGAATAAGAAAGTAAAAATTGAAATTGCAAGATAAAAATCTTAAAATCGAAGCAAATGAGTAATAATGATATAATGAAAAAGCTGCGCGTAGCGCTGAAATTAAGAGATGATGATATTGTGCACATTTGCAGTTTGGTAAACTTTAATACCACCAAGACCGAGCTCGGTGCTATTTTCCGCGATAAGGAGCATCCAAACTTTAAGCCCTGCGGCGACCAGCTGCTGCGGAATTTTTTAAACGGGCTGATCATCTATAAGCGCGGGCCTATGGAGCGTAAGCCTGGACAGGAAAAGCAGGATAGTTAAATGCTGGATATTTTATTTCAGGATGAGCATCTAATCGCTATTAATAAGCCGCATGGATTATTGGTACATCGGTCGTCCATCGCCGCGGACGTTAAAGAATTTGCCTTGCAATTATTGCGGCATCAAATAGGGCAGTGGGTAAATCCCGTGCACCGTATCGACAGGAAAACAGGCGGGGTTTTGTTATTTGCATTAAATAAGCAGGTTGAGGCCGCTATGCAAAAGCAATTTGCTGATAACCTGGTGAAAAAAAAATATTTAGCCATTGTGCGCGGGCACACGTATGATTCTGGAGATATTGACTATCCTTTAAGAAAAGAAAACGGCACACCGCAGGAGGCATTTACATCATACCAAACTTTGAAAAGGGCAGAATTGGATGTGGCTCTTGGCCAGCACCCAACATCAAGGTATTCGTTGGTGGAGGCAACTCCGGCGACTGGGCGTATGCATCAGTTACGGAAGCATTTCAGCCATATATTCCATCCCATTATCGGCGACCGTACCCACGGATGCAATAAGCAAAATAGACTATTTAAGGAAAAATGGCAGATGGAAACCATGCTGCTGCATGCTTCTTCGGTCAATTTTGATCACCCGATTACCGGGGAACCTATAACAATTGAGGCCCCTTTACAGCCGGAGTTTATCAGGGTGATGGAATTGATGGGATGGGAATAAATTCCTAATGGCCTTTTGACACTTCCTTTTGTATCAGCCTGTATTTACCACTTTTGATCAGCTTTTTCTGCTCGGGCGAGAATTCCTCCCTCCCGCCAAAATCCTGCACCCAGTAATGGTCTATCTCGGCTACACCAACTTCTTTAAATTCCGGGTTCATCAGGTTTTTGCAATGGCCCTCGCTTTTTAACCATCCATTCATTACCTCTTCAATGCTCATTTGCCCAAGGGCGATATTTTCGCCAACGGTAAAGCTTTTAAAGCCTTTAAAGTAATAACCTGCGGCTGTGATCCGGTCGGCCATACTGCGCCCGTCTTTACTGGTATGACTGAAGTAATCGCGCTTATCCATATCTTTCGCGTGACCAAGTGCTGCATCCTCCAACTGATCATTCCATGTCATGGGCGGTGCGGGTGGAAAAAAGGTATGCCCGCAATTACAGCCCTTTTGCCGTGCCGAATTAATGCGGTCTAAAAATTCCTGCTTAAAATGCCGGTCCTCATTTTTTTTATGTGAAGGGCTAAGCGCCATACACGATATAAAAATAATAAATAAGCTTATCCTGCTTAAAATCATAAACTTCATATTGATAAGACAAACGAATAAGCAAGTGGTTTAATTACAGATTACCCTAATGATTGCGCTTAATTCTTGATCGCCAGAAACCTGTACGTCTGCGTTTGTAAAGAATAAATATAACGACAGTGATTAAAATTATTGCAACTATTAAAATTACAATAAAGCTATTCTTTTTGAAGAGTTGTTTTTGGAGGATTTCTTGTTGCTTAAGGTATAGAATTTTTTTTTGGCCTGCAGGGATGAATCCCTGGCTGCAAGTTTAGCCATTAACTTTGCCTCCTCATCCTTTTTTATACTGTCATCAATTGCCTTGTGCCTTTTTAGGGCGATGGCTGATTTGGCATAGTTCTTCATCTTGTTATACAACAAGGCGTAGTTTAACTGCACCTCAGATTCGCGTTGAGGATAATGGTTTGTAGAGGATATGGTCAATGCCTCGTTCAAATCCCGCATGGCCAGGCTATAATCTTTGATGTCTGATTTAATCAATGCCAGTTTGAGTAAAGAGGTAATGATATTAGGATTGTCGTTTTTGTAGCGCGACAATGTGTTTGATTGCAAAATGAACCATTTGGCCTGGCTGTATTTGTGCTGGGAATGATATACACTGGCCAGGTTATCAAAGCTGATACGCAAACCTGTGGTATCATTATATCTTGAATATAAATGAAGGGCCGAAAGCGTATTGCTAATGGCTAAATTTTGGTAAGTAAGCCTGGTTTTTTTATTGCCGATGGTATCGTACTTAATATATTCTAAAGCTATTTGGGTATAAATGGGAGCTTTCAGCGAGTCGTAGGTGGTAAGTTCTAATTCCTGTTTCAGGCTGTCCAAATGATCAGTATAGATCAAAACTTTCTGCTTTAGGCTATCTGTATCGTTACCGGCAGCAAAAAGCTTAGCAGCGCTTAATACGAGCAGGATAAGTAATAGAGGTCTCTTCATATAACAGAGGACCGATCAATTAGATATTGATATCCCCATTATATGTTTATCAAACCCCATGCCTCAATATTTATTAAGCATGCCTGTGCGTTATTATGTTGATAATATGATGTTTAAGTGATTATATGCACGATAATTGAAGTCTATAGATTTTATAAGAGGTATGCGAAAGGCTGCACGGAGTACAGTAAATAGTACAATGATTTCCCCAATAATACTACTTTACGAGGTTTTCGTAGCCATTAATAAACCTACTGAACCAACGGGATCGGTTTAAAAGCAGGTTAAATAAGGTGATCCCTATTGCAGCAGTTAATATCCCGGCAAGCACATCCAATACATAATGATGGCTTAAATACACTGCCGAAAACCAGATCCCGAACATTACTACCCCAAAGAATATATTAATCGAACCTAACCGGTTTTTTACGCCATAATATAAAACGATAACCGGGTAGGAAGAATGCAGGGACGGCATAGCCGCAAAAACATTAGAGCCCTTGGCATAGATCGATTTAAAAATACCTACATTAAAATAAGCATCAAATTTTGCCAGGCCCGCTGTATTACCTGCTGTTAAAGTATGGAAGGTGAGGCCATGATACTGCACATACCAGGGTGGGGCAGCCGGGTAGGTGTAATACACGATAAATCCCAGCATATTAACCAACACAAATGTGAGTGAGAATAAAAGGAATTGCCGCCTGTTTTTGAAAAATAAATAGCCCGCGAAGGCTAATGGCACGGGTATCCAGCACAAATAAAATATACCGGCCATAATATCTATAAAAGTGTGGCCATTGAAACGCCAGTATTCATTTGGGGTTAGCAGTTTACCCTGCCAGTGGATACCAAACAGATGCTTCTCAAAATTATACAGATCTGCAATATGTACCGTGTTGTAATTATAATTAGGAAAAGCCTTCATGTAATCAAAAATGATCCAGTAGACTATAAATATGGAAAACCCTATGATGAATTTTCGGGTAACAGGAGATATAAAAAAAAGTGAATTAAAGATGAGCAGCAACACAACCTGGTCGGACTTAAAGCCAACCAAAAATGCCGAGATCAATAAGTAAGCGAATGATACCAGTAAAACAATAGTTACCGAGCGTACATTGATTGTACTCCCATGGCGCTCACTATCGTTCATCTATTTCTTAATAAAATCTGAGCGGAATACTTTATCCCAAAACGGAGAGCTTACGCCATAGCCTTTATCCGGGTCCTGGTAATGGTGCAGCATGTGATGCTGTTTGATCTTTTTCCAGAGAGCGCCTTTAAAGTTAAAGTGATGTATGGCATAATGCGATATATCATAAAACAGGTAACCCAATATAAAGCCGGGGAAAAATCCGAAAATATAATTGGTCGGCAATATGGCATTAAATAAAAAGTAAAAAATTGTAGCTAATGGTATGCTTACAGATGGAGGCAATACCAAACGCTTGGCGTCACTCGGATAATCATGATGAACACCATGAAAAATAAAGTGCATCCGTTGCGCCCAGGGTTTATCCGGTGGGGCATAATGAAATACAAAACGGTGCATAATGTATTCAACGAGCGACCATACGAATACAGAGACCACAAACAATTCAATAAATGTAAGGGCCGGGATGTGCACTACAAAGAAAGCCTTATAAAGGCAAAATAATATTACAGGTACAAATATAAACAGGGGCACAGTAAAATGCACCTTGGATAAAGCTTCTAATAAATCATTTTTAAACATCCTCACAGATTCCTGTGAATTCGATACATATTTCTTTTTCATAACCTCAGGGTTTAAAATGTTCTACAATTTCTCTGCCTGTTACCGGGTCGGTACCTTTCACTTCCACATATACTACATTTGGAAGCCAGAAGGAACCGCCCTCAATTTTTACAAATATACGATTAAGAATAACCTGTTTTTGTGCAATTAACGCGAAAATATGATATTTTCCGTCCGCCGCCTTCATTAAAGTAAGCGGATATTTTTTGTATGACACAAATCTGATGTCATATTTCCCATCATTTAGCTGTTTTGAAGATACTCCATAAGCAAATTTACGCTGAATATAATTTAAATCCTGCTTTTGCCCTTTATCGGAATATCTTATCCAATAGGCCTTCACCGGTTCATCTTCATCTGGCTTGCCATCATTCTTAATGTTCAGATCATAAACAATGGTGTTTAAATTTGATGTACGCTGTAAATAAAACAGGCTGCCTGAATTTACGGGAGGAATAGGGTATGCGGTTTTTAATTCCGGCGCCCTTCTTGCTGAATCGGCCCGGTCATTTTTGATTTTTAATTTCCCGAAAGAAGTTGTTACTGAGAAAATGAAAACGGAAAGTATTATAAAACTAAATCGCATTAAATTGAAGTCTATTATTTACCTTTTTGCTCAAGGGCTTTTTTGGCATCCACCAACCTGTTAAAGGCAGTTACATTAGTTAAAATTGCAAGCAATACAATGGGGAAAGTGAAAATTGACATAGTTTCAAATACATGGAATCTAATGCCCGGAACATATAATTTGTAATCGCCGCCTATGTATAATGAAGTTACACCACACAGCATGGCAAACAATCCAATTGTAACCACCCGTTCGGGGCGTTGCATTAATCCACCTTTTACTTCAACTCCCAAACCTTCTGCACGGGCCCTTACGTAGCTTACCATCATAGAACCGATAAGCGCAATGAATGCGAATATGGAACTTAAAAAATAGTGGTGCGCTACCAAATAATAGCAGATGCCTAAAAACATGATCAGTTCGCTGTAACGATCAAGCACCGAATCATATAACGCTCCGAAAGTAGATTTCATATTACCCAGCCTGGCTACCTGTCCGTCCAGCATATCGAACAGACCGGCGAATAAGATCAACGCACCGGCCCAGCCAACATAGGAGAGATCACCACGATTACCTTCTTCTGCGCCGATGATAAAGATCACAGCAACCCCAACATTCAATACGAAGCCGATCGAGGTGACGATATTGGGTGTAAGCCCTACTTTTATCAAAACCTTAACAACCGGATCGATAACTTTATATATCCCTAATTGGAGATTGTTACGTAAGGATGTTTGATGTGCCATTGTTGCAATAAGTTTTATTATACAAATTTAATTAAAAATTGAAATCGGCCCTCACCCGGACGCCCATTTTTGCAATATCCGAATGATCTAAATAGGTGAACCTTCTTACCAAATCTACCCTAAAAAATTTAAATATATTTTCGATACCTACACTTCCTTCTGTATAGGGTGTGCTGGTCATGATATAGGTGATAGGTTTACCTTGTCCATCAACAGGGAACTGATATAATGACGGATGAAATGCCGGATTGTTTTCGTCCCTTACACCACCCCATAGAGCTTTGAAGGAAACAACCTCGCGCCATTTTAATTTCTTGAGCAAAGGTATCTTATTAAAGAAGAAGCCGTTGAAATGCTGGTCGATGTTGATACTCTCATAATGATCATTGGCAAACTCCAAAAAGTTCATCAAGTTATAGGCACCCACCTGGTAAGCATAGGTTTGGTTGGCGTGCGGTATAGTAAGCAGGGGATAAGGTACCTGGCCAAAAATATTGCTGGCCTCAAAAGTAAAATCAGCATATCCCAGCTGCGAAAAATAAAAATGCTTATCCAACCTGAAATGCAGGGTTTTGTAATTGTATTCGCCACCCAAAACGTTCTTTAAGCCCATGGTAAAATCAAGAGCTATAACCGGGTATTTGCCCAATATAGGTATGCGATATATCTTACCCTGGTAAAATTGTTCGTGTGGGGCATAACGGATGCCACCGGTAATTTCTGTAGTGGTAAGCTCAGTAATATTATGCTGTAAGCCGTTAACCTCGTTGATAAAATACAATGAGCCGGCCGGCGATTGTGTCCATTTTTTTGCGCCGAAGTTGTATGAAAGATGGTTCTCATACTCATGCACATAATCTAACCGATAAAAATCGTTATATAAATACTTGTCGTTCTCGCCACGTTTGAACGAAAGCAGGAAGTTATCCTCCTGTACAAACTGTAAGGCTGCGCCGGGTATTTTGGTGTCCCGCTGAAAACTTGCCCTGATGTAGTTTTGTGGGAATTTATAGATCGATTTATCATTAAGCGAATAAGTAGCGCTTAAAAAGCCTTTCCATTTCTCATCCTTAAACCCGTAAGCGGCATATGTTTCGAAATAGTAGCGTTTACTCAATTCAGGCGTTGTCCTGCCGCCAAACCTCAACCGCAGACCTTCTACCGGGTTAAAGCTATAAAACGAGTTGGCAGGGCCCACTTCAAATGGTCCGAATGATTTATAACCTGCCAGTACCAGCGATATAATATCCATAGTACGGCGGTATGACGGAATGGTTTTTAAAGTATCGATGTTATGATAAACTTTTGATTCCGCCGTGGTCAGGGTATCAAGCCGGTTTTGCGACCAATAGGCATTATTGTGGTCTTTGAAATCTCCCAATTCAACAAGCGCAGGGCCATCATAAGTTGTATCCGATAAGGCTTTGTTTACCTGGTAATCTTTAAAAGTGATCGTTCGTATCCCTATAAACCCCCCTTTTTTCTTTTTATTCAGGCCAAAGTCGGCCAGCATGGTGCTCTTGCTCAAATGATAACGCTGATCCGGGTTTTGTTCAAACTCAAGGTTAACATTCATCGTTTTAACAAAATTCAGGTTGATGTTTTTGTTGATGGTCAGTACAGCCTTTTGTACAGCATAATGGCCATCAAGCGTAACATAAATTTTTCCTTCAAATAGTTGATCGGTTGTGTTGCGTGGTGTAAAGCTAAGCTCAACTACCTTGGTATTATTTACAACAACCGTATCCGTTATAAAAAATTTATAGAAAGTAGGAGCAGAGTTTGAGATAGGGCTTAAGAACTGTACCGAAACCAAAAATATATTGTTGGAGTAGATATCAACCTCGTAATAAAGATGCTTGAAATATTGTGTTAACCCTTCGTTATCAATAAAGGTCCCAAAGTTTACACTTTTCTCACCTAATACTACGGTCTTTTTCTTTTCCGGATTTTTACGGTAATAGTTATTGCTTAACTTTTCATTAAGGTAGATTGGCAACAATGATTTACCGGGTACCAATGTGCTGTCCCTGTTATCCAGCAGGAATTTGTATTTCCTGAAAAATTTCCTGTCGGATAAAGTTGGTGATACATTGCTCAATGAGAATTGCATCTTATCGTACTCTTTATATTGTACATAAGAGTAACTTTCGGGCCGGTTCTCATCTTTATGCGCAATTACCTGGCGTATCAGTTCAACAGCCGGATTATCCTTATTACGATACCTTGCCTTTTTCCCTGATTTGATAACAACTTCGTTTAATTGCTGATCTTCAGTAAACAGGCGGATATTTAATACTTGTTCCTTACCAGGTGTAATGGTTAATATCAGGGGTTTATAACCTACGTAGGATACTTTTATCTGGCTGTAAGGCGTGGCTGATTCTAAAGCATATGTACCCTGGTCATCGGAAGATACTCCTATAGTACTTTTAACAAACGATACGCTCACAAATGGCAATGTTTGCTTTGTTTTTGCATCTGTAACTGTCCCACTTACCTTTGTTATTTGAGCAAATGCTATTGAAGATGAAAAAAGAAATAGCGTTAAAACAAATATTTTTATATAAATACGCTTAAAATTCATGTATCTGATGTATTATGCAAATACAAACTCATTTTGCTTAGATTAGTTGTAACTTATACCTATTATTATCGATACAACTCATCGGAAATTAGAAGATATAATCTCTTTAATTGTTACAAATAATATTTACCAATTGTTGATGATGATTATTATTTATATCGACAATTTTCCTATCCGCAATAAGCACCTTGTTTTATATTTTGCCCTTTCAGGTTGATACTTGGAACGGATTTAGCAAGTTTGTTATGCCCCGCAAAAATAGAAAAATTCCATACAGACTATTGTGGTCAAAAAGTCAAAATTAATCAATCGATTAATAAATAATGTGGATGCCTCTTTTTTTACATTAAAACAACCTGAACCACCAAACGGCCGAAGTAAAACATTGGCATATATCCCGGTCAATACATCATCCAGCATGATGCCCCATCCGCCAGCAATCGTTCTACCTTTTGGATAAAAAGAGGTTTCCCATGTCAAAAAAGCGAAGGAGAATAAGTGCAGTTGGATACATACTTAAAGGTAATCGGTACAAAACAAGGCTAATGTACATCCCTGCAACTTCATCAATTACAACGCGTTGCGGGTCTTTTCACTATATGGTTGATACAACGGTTGAAGACCGATACCGATGATCATAATCATTAAAGAAGGGGCAAGGTGATACCACCCCGTAAAGCCAGGTACCAACAAATAGAGCAGGCAACGGCTGCTACCGTGCCTGCCCTGCTCCTTTACCAATATAGCCAATACTCAGGCTTGTGGAAATCAGCTTATGAAAAAGCGCATTACAGTGCTTCAACCAGGTCCTGGTAATAATCTAATCCCAGGTGAGTGATCAAATCTTCGCCCATCATGTGGCGCAATGTATTTTGCAATTTCATTAATTGCTTAAATATATCATTCTCCGGATGTAAACCGGGAGCTGTTTGTGGCGATTTCAAATAGAACGATAGCCATTCCTGTACACCACTCATACCTGCCCTTTTTGCAAGGTCGCTGAATAAAGCAAGATCCAATGCTATTGGAGCAGCTAAAATGGAGTCGCGGCAAAGGAAATTGATCTTGATCTGCATTTTATAGCCCAACCAGCCAAAAATGTCAATGTTATCCCAGCTTTCCTTATTATCACCATGTGGCGGATAATAGTCGATGCGTATCTTGTGATACAGATCACCATATAACTCAGGATTATCTTCTGGTTTAAAGATATCTTCCAGTACACCCAATTTTGAAACTTCCTTGGTTTTGAAATTATCCGGATCATCCAATACTAATCCATCGCGGTTACCCAATATATTTGTTGAGAACCAACCCCTAACACCCAATGAACGCGCAGCCAGGCCGGGTGCCAAAATGGTTTTCATTAAAGTTTGACCGGTTTTAAAATCCTTACCGGCAATAGGGGTCTCGGTTAACTTAGCCAGTTCAACCATAGCAGGGATATCAACAGTTAAATTTGGAGCTCCATTTGCGAATGGTATACCCAATTTTAAAGCTGAATAGGCGTAGATCATGCTTGGCGATATGCGCTTGTCATCATCTAATAAAGCCTGCTCGAATTTTGCAAGGGTTTGATGAATTTCTGAAGCTTCATAATATATTTCTGTAGAACCACACCATACCAAAACTATCCTGTCGCAATTGTTTTTTGCTTTGAAATTTTCGATATCAGCCATTACTTGCTGAGCCAGCTCATACCGTGTGCCGGTTTTAACGTTGGTAGCGATCAGGTTTTTGGCATAGTTTTGATCAAAAGCTGCCTTCATAGGTACTACTACCTCTAATTCGGATTTTATTGCATTCAACAAACCGGGCTCCAATACTTTGGCTTTCATAGCAGCCTCGTATACGTTATCCTCATATACGTCCCATCCGCCAAAAACTATATCATTAAAATCAGCGATCGGCACAAAGTCCTTAATTTTTGGATGACGGTTCTCTGTTCTTTTACCCAAACGTATATGGCCCATTTGAGTGAGTGAACCAATTGGTTGTGATAAACCTTTTTTCACGGCTTCAACACCGGCAATCAAGGTAGTGGCCACTGCGCCTAAACCGGGGATCAATATACCAAGTTTACCGTCAGCAGGTTGAATGTTGCTTTTCATTATTCTATTTTTAATGTGTTGTACTATTTATGCGATCAGGAAGTAAACCGATCATTCGCTCAAAGGGACTGATTTTTTTTGTTAAGACGGTTATCAATTTATAAAGTTGACCAAAATATGAAATTTGTCAGTCGATTGTTAACATCTTTACAGTTTCGCGAGAAATAGGTTAAAGTTTGAAAGCCTTAATTATAAGGCTTTTTCGTATATCCTGTATGTTTTGTATTGATTTCCTCCAATTGCTTCAATAGCGCGGTTTACCATCTCGTTATTTTCCAGCGTCCATGATGCTTCAGCATATTCCAGGCCTTTGCGACGGTATTCTTTGATAATAGTGCCATATAATACCGCTTCAATACCCATTTTACGGTAACCATCAATCACACCTAACAGCATGATGCGGATGCCTTTTATCTTGCTTTTATTTAACAAGAGTTTAAATATACCTGTAGGAAGCAGGCGGCCGCGTTTAATCGTTTTCAATATCTGGTTAACATCGGGTATGGCTACACCAAAACCAACTATTTTCCCATGTTGCTCGGCAACTAAACAAAAATCCGGGTCGAGGATCATTTTCAGGTCCTTAGCAGTATAGTCAAATTCCTCGTTGGTCATCGGGAAGAAACCCATATTTTTGTCCCAGGCAGTATTATACACTTCACGTAATGAAGCAGCTTCTTCTTTAAATTTTTTCAGATTGATCTTCCTTACCGTAACCTCGCTGCGCTTTAACCTTTCAGTCAGTTTGTCCAGTAACAATAAGGATTTATCGCTGTGGTCATCTTTACCCCAACCCCAGGCCAACAGGTCGACCTGCTTTTTGAAGCCTGCGTTTTCAAGGAGAGTAATGTAGTACTCCGGATTGTAGGTCATCATTACCATCGGCGAGCTGTCAAAACCTTTGATCAGCAAACCGCAGGTTTCATTGGTTGACGGATTTACCGGCCCAACTATTTTGGATACCTTTTTTTCTTTAAGCCATTTTGTTACTTCGGCAAATAAAAGATCAGCTACCTCCTGGTCATTAACACAATCAAAAAAGCCAAAAAAACCATCGTTGGCATTGTTGAATTTGTTGTGATTAGTATTAAAAATAGCTGCAATCCGGCCCACTATCTTATCATCATCATAAGCCAAAAATGTTTGTAATGATGAGTGTTTATGAAAAGGGTGGGTGGTTAAAATATCCCTTTGAGCAATGAATAATTCCGGTACATAATTTGGATCATTTTTGTAAAGATCGTGCGGGAAATCGATAAACTTAGCCAGCTCTTTTTTCGAGCTAACCGGAATTATTTTTTTCATTGGAATAAATGGTTTTAAATGGAATTAAATTATCATCCCGATAGGGCTACCGGGATGATGAATTTTTATATATTTTCCTTGACGCTTATTACGCCAACATCTTTAAATGCCTTAGCTATTTTTTCTATTGCTTCTTCTATCTGGCTGAAAGTATGTGTGGCCATTAATGAGAAACGTAGTAAAGAGGAGTCGGATGGAACGGCAGGTGATACAACCGGGTTAACAAAAACACCTGCATTTTGAAGGTGATTGGTAACCATAAAAGTTTTTTCATTATCCCGGACATAGATAGGCAGAATAGGGCTTTCTGATGGGCCCAGGTCAAAACCTTCTTCTATCAGTAATTTTTGGGCATGGCGTGTGTTGGCCCATAATTTTTCAATACGTTCAGGTTCGCTTTCAATAATGTCCAAAGCGGCAATCACACTGGCTACTGCAGCCGGCGGCATACTGGCGCTGAACATTAATGAACGTGCACGATGTTTCAAATAATCAATAGTTGCCCAATCGCTGGCGATAAAACCACCAAGGGATGCCAACGATTTACTGAAGGTGCCCATGATCAGGTCAACCTCTTTAGTTAAGCCGAAATGTGAAGCTGTCCCTGCGCCTTTTTCCCCGATCACACCAAGGCTGTGTGCGTCATCAACCATAATATTGGCGCCAAACTCTTCAGCCAGCTCAACAATTTCTGGTAGTTTAACAATATCACCTTCCATGCTGAATATCCCGTCAACAACGATCAGCTTTACAGCCTCTTCGGGTAGGATACTTAGTTTTCGCCTAAGATCGCTCATATCATTATGAGCATACTTGATCACTCTTGAGAAAGAAAGACGACTGCCATCTATTAATGAGGCATGATCATATTCGTCAAGTATTAAATAGTCATTACGGCCTGTAATGCACGATAATACACCCAGGTTTACCTGGAAACCGGTGCTGAAAAGTACAGATGCTTCCTTACCAACATAAGTGGCCAGCCTGTTTTCCAGTTCGATATGTATATCAAGGGTTCCGTTTAAAAATCTCGATCCTGCACAACCTGTACCGTATTTATCAATAGCTTTTTTAGAAGCCTCTTTAATTTTAGGATGACTTGTTAATCCCAGGTAGGAGTTGGACCCAAACATTAATACACGTTGACCATCGATCATCACTTCCGTGTCCTGACCCGACTCAATAGGCCTAAAAAACGGGTATAGACCCATTTCCCGTGCCATTTGCGCATCTTTAAACAGCGCAATTTTGTCATGTAGTTTTTTACCCATGTACTAGTCCTGCTTTAATTTTTTGTAAAAATATCATGAACAAGTTTATAACTTTAAATGTTAGATAACTGATACTGTTTACATTACACTTTAGGGGTAATGTAAATTCTCGTAAGGCAAATTAATTAAAATTTTTATTTAATTCGTGTTACATTTTTTCATTTTTTTAAAAAACCAGGAAAAAACGCCATTCAACTATATGGTTTATTGGTGGTTAAGTAAAAATATTGTTGCTTATTTTCTTTTATTCATAATTATGCCATAATTCGCAGCTTCTGTAAATTTACCAAAATTTATAGGAAACATTACCTTTAATTTGCGTTGTCAAACACCTGCCCGGTCTATTCTATGAAAAATGTACGTTATATAACCCTCTTAAGCGTTATTTTATTACTTCCATTATTGCTTTGTGCGCAAACCAGTACAGATACGAGTGCAAAGGTAGTCACTTTAAAACAATGTATTGATTTTGCCTTACGTAATCAGCCAGTGGCACGGCAAGCTGCCATTGATGAAGCGATAAATGAGCGGGATATTAAAATAAGCCTTTCGGCGTGGTTGCCACAGGTAAGTGGTTCGGGTTTGTACAATTATTATTTTAAAGGCAACCCGCAGGTATCACCCAATGTAAATAACGGCGGCAATATAGATAACCTGTCAACCCTGGGTTTGCAGGCCAGCCAGGTTATTTATAATAACGATGTTTTACAAGCGTCCAAAGCATCAAAATATTCGCGCCTTTTTTTTAAAGAAAATACAACCAGCAGCCAGATCAATGTAGTATCGGATGTGAGCAAAGCATTTTTTGATGTTTTGCTTTCGCAAAGGCAGCTCGATATATTAAATGAAGATATAGTAAGACTGCAAAGAAGTTTAAAGGATGCTTATTCCAGGTACCAGGCCGGTGTTGTTGATAAAACAGACTATAAACAGGCTACCATTGCATTAAACAATTCGTTAGCAACACGCAAGCAAACTGAGGAAACTATAAAAAGTAAGTCGGCTTACCTGAAACAGATCATGGGTGTTGATCCAACCCATACGTTAACGCTTTCCTATGATTCTACCCGTTACGAGAGCGAAGCTACTATAGATACCAATCAAAAACTGGATGTTAATAACCGTATTGAATATAAATTGCTCCAAACTCAGAAGAATTTGCAGGATGTAAATGTCAGTTATTATAAGTGGGGCTTTCTGCCATCCATATCAGCAACAGCCAATTATAACCTGGCTTATTTCAGCGATAGCTTTTCAAATCTTTACAACAGGTCTTATCCAACAGGTTATGCCGGCCTCACTTTAGGTATCCCTATATTCCAGGGTGGGAAACGCCTTCAAAATTTAAGTAAGGCACGTTTGCAAGCGGACAGGGCGGACCTGGATATTGTTAACTCGCGCAATACCATCAATACAGAATATGTACAGGCGCTCGCAAGCTATAAGAGCAATTTTACAAACTGGCAGTTTCTAAAGCAAAATGTCGGGTTGGCAAAGGATGTATACAATGTAGTGAGCTTACAATACCGGGAAGGCATAAAAACCTACCTTGATGTTATCGTTGCGCAATCAGACCTGCGTACAGCCGAATTGAATTATTATAATGCCTTATTCCAGGTGTTGTCGAGTAAGATCGACCTGGAAAAATCATTGGGAACCTTAACTGCACAATAAATTTGAACATCAAACACATGAAAAATAAATATATATTTTGGATAAGTCCGGTAGCGCTTTTAGTATGGGCATCGTGCGGAAAGCCCGCTAAACCAAACACAGCTTTGCCGCCAACACCGGTAACTGTTGCCGTTGTGAAGAAGGCTGACGCTGTTTATTATGATCAGTACCAGGGGAGCGTTGTGGCTGTTAATTCGGTAGAATTACGGAGCCAGGTAGGCGGGTTCATTACAGGTATATTCTTTAAGGAAGGCGAAGTTGTTCAAAAAGGAAAGCAATTATATGAAATCGACCGGCGTAAATATGTTGCTGCCTATGACCAGGCCATAGCAAACCTGGCAAGTGCCGAGGCAAATATGGTAAAAGCGCAAAAGGATGTAGACCGATATACTTTCTTGCAAAAGCAGGATGCGGTAGCCCGCCAAACTGTTGACCAGGCTGTTGCAGCTTATGAAACAAATAAAAGCCAGGTTGCTGTTGCAAAGGCACAGGTTTCGTCTGCAAAAACCGATCTTTCTTATTCCATTATTACTGCGCCATTCGCTGGCCGTATAGGTATTTCGCAGGTAAAACTTGGTGCGCAGATTAGCCCGGGTACAACATTGCTCAACACGATATCAAGCGAACATCCTATTGCTGTTGATGTAGTGATCAATGAGCAGGATATCTCCCGCTTTTATAACCTGCAAAAAAGCAGCACTGATTCTACCTTTAAACTTCAATTGTCAGACGGTGTAACCACTTATAACAAACCGGGCAAAATACTGGCTATTGACAGGGGGGTTAACAATCAAACAGGTACCATAAAAGTAAGAATACAGTTTCCCAACCAGGATGATGTGCTTAAAGACGGGATGAGTTGTGTTGTAAAGGTGTTGAATGAGCAATCTGGCAACAGGATCGTGATTCCGCAGAAAGCGATCAATGAGCAAATGGGTGAGTTCTTCGTGTTCGTTAGCCTGGATACCATTGCTAAACAACATAAAGTAACCCTTGGGCCCCGCTTAGGTACCACCGTAGTGGTTATTAATGGTATCAACGAAGGGGATAAAATAATAACAGATGGTTTCCAGCGCTTGCGCGATGGTGGTAAGATCACATTAGGTAAGCCTAGCACTCAGCAGGCCCCTGGCCAGGCTAAGCAAGGAAAATAATACAGGGCTTTTCAAAAAGAATAACAGAATGATTGCAGATACCTTTATAAAAAGACCCGTTACAGCTATTGTAATATCATTAGTGATCGTAATAGTTGGTATACTATCCATCAGTAGTTTGGCAATAGGCCAGTACCCCGAAATTACACCGCCAACGGTAAGTATAACCGGCACCTATACCGGCGCTGATGCCTTAACGGTTGAACAAACAGTAGCAACACCTATTGAAGTACAGGTTAACGGAACACCGGGTATGACCTACCTGCAAAGTAACAGCACCAGCAATGGCCAGGTAACCGTTACTGCCAACTTTGAGGTGGGTACAGATATTAACATTGCCGCACTCGATGTGCAAAACCGGGTGGGTATTGCCACACCAACTTTACCACAGGAAGTGCAACGGCTGGGTATCACTACCCGTAAGCGTAATCCAAGTATATTAATGCTGGTGGCTATTTATGCGCCAAAGGGTAGCCATACCGTGCCATTCCTGGATAATTATACCAATGTGTTTGTTCGGGACGCCCTTTTACGTGCAAAGGGTGTGGGTGATGTATTTACACGTGCGGATGATTTCAGTATGCGTGTATGGCTAAAACCTGATAAGCTTGCCGCTTTGGGGATGACAGCAACAGACGTGACCAGCGCCATCCAGGAACAAAATGCACAAGTAGCGGCAGGCTCAGTAGGCTCAACGCCACAGGAAAAGGCTCAAAGTTTTGAATATACCATATTGGCCAACGGAAGATTGACCTCACCAAAGCAATTCGAAGACATTGTTGTAAGAACCCAACCGGGCACCGGTTCAATTGTACATTTAAAGGACGTTGCCAGGGTAGAATTGGGCAAGTTTAATTATGCCGGTAATTCATTTGTAGATAATAAAAGAGCATCATACCTGCTGGTTTACCAGGCACCAAACAGTAATGCACTGGAAACCGCCGAAAGTGTTTACGCCACAATGGATCAGCTTAAAAAAACATTCCCGGTGGATGTAGACTATGTGGTTCCTTTTGAATCTGTAACCGTAGTTAAAGTATCTGTACACGAAGTTGTTGTTACCCTGGTAATTGCACTGGTATTGGTTATTATAGTGGTGTTCCTGTTTCTACAGAGCTGGCGAACTACGCTTATACCGGTGCTGGCTATCCCGGTTTCCATTATCGGCACATTCATATTTTTTATCCCGCTCCATTTTACGATTAATACACTTACTTTATTTGGTTTCGTATTGGCAATAGGTATTGTGGTGGATGATGCGATAGTGGTGGTGGAAGCAGTTCAGCATTATATGGATGAAGAGAATATGTCCCCGAAGGACGCTACCATTAGTGCCATGAAGGATATATCCGCGCCGGTAATTGCCATTGCTTTGATTTTGGCGGCGGTGTTTGTGCCGGTTGGTTTTATACCGGGGATTGTAGGACGATTGTACCAACAATTTGCGATCACCATCGCTATATCAGTTTTGATATCTGCTTTTGTGGCGCTTTCATTAACCCCGGCGCTTTGTACCTTATTATTACGCCCTCATAAAATTGATGATAAATCCAAAGGACTAAATAAGTTCTTTTTCAAATTTAACGAATGGTTTAGCAGGGTTACCGGGCGATATCGAAATACGGTTGACAGAGGTATAAAAAATTCCAAATTCATTATTATCCTACTGGTGTGCATTATCGTAGGAGCGATATTATTGTTCAGAAATAAGCCAACCGGCTTTATTCCTACTGAAGACGAAGGACGTATCTATATAACTTATGATTTGCCAGAGGCGTCATCAACGCAAAGATCGGTTACGGTTTTACACCAGATGATGAATATATTGGATACTATTCCCGAGGTTGGCCACTACGCCGCCCTGGGTGGACTAAACGTTGTAAGTTTTGCTAACAAATCTAATAGCGGAACCATATTTGTTCAACTGAAACCCTGGGATAGCCGCAAATTAACATCAGAAGACCTGGTAACGGTTATACAAAAAAAGATGGCCAGGTTCAAAGAGGCCAGTGTGGTTGTGATAAGGCCTCCTGCCGTACCAGGTTTAGGCAGTACAGCAGGTTTTTCATTTATATTGGAGCAAAAACAGGCCGGAGGAGATATTCAAACATTTGAAAAGACACTTAGAAGCTTTATTGCAGAAGTCTCCAAGCGAAAAGAGATTGGAAAAGCATTCTCTTTTTTTACAGCACGGACCCCGGCTTACCAGTTAACAATAGATCGTGAAAAGGCAAAAAAACTTGGGGTACAGATATCAGATATCAACTCAACCTTGCAAACCTATATGGGTAGTGCCTTCGTAAACGACTTTACTATTTATGGTCGAAATTTCCACGTGGTGGCGCAAGCCGATACCAACTACCGTACGGATATTCAAAACCTTGGGCAGTATTTTGTTCGAAACCAGGCTGGGGGAATGGTGCCCTTAAGTACGCTTACATCCTACAAGCTAATAGAAAATGCACCATTGATATCACACTACAATTTATTCCGTTCTGCTGAAATTGACGGTAATCCAGCACCGGGCTTTAGCAGTGGCGATGCCATAAAAGCATTACAAGAGGTGGCCGCTGAAACATTGCCGGAGGGATACGGCTATGAATTCTCAGGTTTAAGTCGCGAAGAAATATTATCAGGCTCAAAAACGGTTTACATTTTTATGTTGTCTATTGGCTTTGTGTTCCTGTTCCTCGCAGCCTTGTATGAAAGCTGGTCAGTTCCATTTTCGGTACTATTGGCCGTACCGCTTGGCGCTTTTGGTGCGATATTGTTCCTGACATTTAATAAGGGTCTTGAAGATAATATTTATGCACAGATAGGTTTGATCACGCTGATAGGTTTGGCAGCTAAGAATGCTATCCTGATCGTGGAGTTTGCCAAAGAACGTGTGGACAGAGGGATGGAATTGGAAAAAGCCACATTACAAGCAGTGCATTTACGGTTAAGGCCTATCATCATGACCTCTATGGCATTTATCCTGGGTGTTTTGCCTTTGGTATTTGCATCAGGAGCCGGCGCTATAGCCAGGAAAACTATTGGATGGACGGTTTTCGGTGGTATGCTTGCAGCTACTTCGCTGGCTATATTTATTGTACCTGTGCTGTTCTTCCTGATCACTCGGTTCGCCTATGGGAAAGAAAAACTGGCTGAGCTGGAGAAAAACTATAAACCCGACCCGGTTCATGACACCGAAGAATAGACGGTTTATTGTCATATCTGAAAGAAAGAATTTAACATTGGGTTAAATTCTTTCTTTTTGTTTAATGCCCTGTTAATCTTATTGTTAATTTTCTTTGGAAATGTTTTTTGCTAAAACATTTTGCCTCCTCAGCATATTTATGCTAATATAAAATCCTAATGGAATTTTAATGTTTAAGCAATCAATTTATAATTCCCGGGAATTATATTTATCCATTAAAACTATAAGTATAAAAGCATACGTATTTAGTTAAACGAATTATAAATATGAAACACTATTATTTTCCCCTGCTGATAGCGGTTTTTATGATAGGCTGTAAAAAGGACAACAAGATTGTTATAAAACCACCTGATCCTATTCCTGAAAAGATCATAGCTTCACCGGAGTATATTGATAATCTTTTGTTTGTTAATTCAAATAATTACCAGGTAAAAACAGTTGATTCAGCTGCTTCTTTTACCTCCAGCGATACGCATATTCAAATATCAAGTACAGGCCTCATTAAAAGATTAACTTCTGCCGAGGTGGTGCCGATAGTGATCAAATGGAAAAATACAAGCAAACCCAATACCACTATCTATGCATTGGGGGCAATGGATACCAACCAGGATAAGCCATTTCAGAATTACCAGGGCGCTTTGGCTACTGATCCTTACGCATCGTACCTGCAGGGCTGGAAAACGCTTCAAAAATTACCCATTGCGGGTGAAACTTATGCTATTGTATTAAGACATGCAGATGCCAGTTTTGGGATCGATTTTTCGGTAAACCATAATTATCCGGGGCCTGCCAATTGGTGGAAATCCACTGATTCAACTTTGGTAAGGCAACTTAACACGCAAGGCATACAGCGGGCAACAGAATTAGGCACGATATTTAAAGATCTGAAATACCCCATTAAACGTGTTATCGTCAGCGAATTTTACCGGGCCAGGCAAACTGCCAGCATAATGAATATCGGGCCAACACCGGTTATAGATGGTAGGATAAATCATCCGTCATACAGAACCTTTTCATTTGGGTTATATGAGGGGATGCTTGCCATTTTAAAAGAACAGCCTATTGATAATCAGATGACGCTGATTGTTGCCCATCATCCTATTAATGAACTTCGTGCTGTAACGGGATATCCAAGCTTTCCTAATGTTTCGCCATTTAACTGGACAGCCGCTTACCTGATCAAGATCGGCGCTGATGGATCGATCACCTATGAAGGCGCTGCTTCGTGGGGCATGTTCAAGCGCTGGCACGATTCAAAAATGAATAAATAGCAGATCAATTTAGATTAAAGGGGATGCCGATAAGCATTCCTTTTTTGTTTATGCCTATTGGTTCATCATTTGGTTAATTGGAAAAATGCCTTGCAAACAGGCCATAAACTGCCCTTAAATGCTACAAAATTCATATTTACAGTCAATTTTTTGAAAGATTTCAGACGGCTATGACCACTGGATGTGGCTTTCAAATGATGCGTTTTGAAATTACTGATGTTCAACATCTTAAGGTTTAAGTCAATGTTAAAAATGTTAATAAATAGTATAATTTATTAGTCATTTGATTAAAAAACTAACTCTAAATATATCACAATGGCAAAGTATTTGTTAAATGGGGGTTTATATATACCACTATTTACTAACTAATGAACACAACAATGAAAAGGACGACAAAAATGATGACTATAGCCGTAGCAGCTGTAGGCATACTATTTGCAAGTAACGTAAAAGCGCAGACTGTTGACGCTAATAAATTCCGTTTAGGAATAGGTGTTGAAGCGGGTATCCCAACAGGTGGAGAGTCACATGTAGCTTCAAACTTTGAATTAGGTGGTACAGCACGTTTGCAATATGGCGCAAGCAATAACCTGGCTATCACGCTAACATCCGGCTATTATAATTTTTTTCCTGACCAGGCATTGAAAGATGCAGGCGGCAGCAGTGCCGGCATAATACCAGTTAAAGCCGGTGTTAAAGCTTTCTTTTCTCAGAATTTATACTTCGGTGGTGAAGCAGGTGCCGGATTTGAAACCAATGGATTGAAGGATGTAAAATTACTTTTGACACCTGGTATAGGTTGGGCATCAAAATCATGGGATGTAGGTGCGAGATATGAAAACTTCTCAGGTCAGGGTAACAGCTTTGGGCTTGTAGGTTTACGTGTGGCTTATGGCTTTGCACTGTAAAACAATTCACTATTAAACAAAAAACCCTTTGCCAAACGGCAAAGGGTTTTTTTATGCATTATTATTTTAGTTTTCCTAAAGCTTCTTTTATCCGTTTCATTGCTTCCACCAGTTTGTCTTCGGCTGCGGCGTAGGATATGCGGATTGACTTGGTATCTCCGAATGAATCGCCCCCAACTGTAGCCACGTGGGCTTCTTCCAGCAAGTAGATACTTAATTCGTCTGCATCATTGACCTTTTTACCATTATAACTTTTTCCGAAAAATGAAGTTACATCCGGAAAGAAGTAAAACGCGCCATCAGGCAGGTTTACTTTTACGCCATCAATGTCTTTTAGCAATCCATAAACCAGGTCGCGGCGCTTTTTGAAGGCATCACGCATTTTTAAAACACTTTCCAGGCCACCTTCTGACGCAGCAACACCGGCCTTTTGTGTGATAGAACAGGTGCCCGAAGTGATTTGTCCCTGCATTTTATCGCAGGCATTAGCAATTTCCTTATTTGATGCGGTATAACCAATTCTCCAGCCTGTCATGGCAAAAGCTTTGGAGAAACCGTTAATGATAATAACGCGGTCTTTAATGCTTTCAAATTGAGCTATTGATTCGTGCTTATCAACAAAATTGATATGCTCGTATATTTCGTCAGATAAGATGTAGACATCAGGGTGTTTTTCGAAAACTCTGGCTAAGCCTTCCAATTCAGTTTTGCTGTAAACACTGCCTGTAGGGTTACAAGGCGATGAGAACATGAATAGCTTAGATTTAGGCGTAATGGCCGCCTCTAATTGCTCGGGTGTTATCTTAAAGTCTTGTTCAACAGGCGCATTAACAAACACACTCACACCTTCGGCTAATTTTACTACTTCAGAGTAAGATACCCAGTATGGGGTAGGGATGATGACCTCTTCACCGGGATTAACCAGGCATAACACAGCGTTCGCAATAGCCTGTTTGGCGCCTGTAGAAACCACGATCTGGCTGAAATCATAATCCAGGTTGTTTTCGTTCTTAAGTTTTGCAGATATCGCCTTTCGCAGTTCGGGATAGCCCGAAACCGGTGTGTAATAGGTGAAATTTTCATCCATGGCCTTTTTAGCCGCTTCCTTCACATAGTCAGGAGTATGAAAATCAGGTTCGCCAAAACTAAGGCTGATCACATCAACACCTTTGGCAGAAAGCTCCCGGCCAAGTTTGGCCATCTTTATTGTTGCTGACTCCGAAAGATTGTTGATTCTGGTACTTAATGCGCTCATTATCTATAGGTTTTTTTAATCGCGGCAAATATATAAAAAGTCTTTAGCGTAGGTTGAGAATTATAAAGCAATTAACTGTTTTTTATGATTAATATAATTTAATTGGCCCTTTTTTGTCTTTTTCTTAAAACAATCGCTAATGTGGGACTTATAACTATTAACTTAAGACTTCGAATGTTATTTCTAAATTTGGCGGCAAGTATCGAATATTTTGAAAGAACAAAAAAGGATCATATTTATATCGCTTATTACCGGCATTGTTTTAATGGCGGCGAAGTTTGGGGCCTACTTTCTAACCGCATCAAACTTTGTACTGACCGATGCAGCCGAAAGTATTGTTAATGTACTGGCAAGCTCCTTTGCTTTTTTCAGCATCTATCTTGCGGCTCAGCCGCGCGATGAAAACCATCCTTACGGGCATGGGAAAGTTGAATACTTCTCCGTTTTTATTGAGGGGTCATTGATCGGGATTGCTGCCATAACGATTATTATCAAGTCGGTTTATGGAATTTTTTATCCCAATGTAATACATGATCTTTTAGTGGGCGCTGCCATTATAGGAGCAACAGGTGCAGTTAATGGTTTACTGGGCTATTATATGATCCATAAGGGAAAAACATTGCCTTCCCTTACCCTTGAGGCTGATGGTCGCCACTTGCTGGCTGATATGGTTACCAGTATCGGCCTGGTGGTTGGTTTGCTGCTGATCCATTTCACCAAAATTATATGGCTGGATAGCGCCTTATCAATTTTAGTGGGCCTTTATATTTTATTCAGCGGTTATAAACTGGTCCGCCGTTCAGTTTCGGGGCTGATGGATGAGGCTGATTTTGGGATCGTGACAGAAGTTATCAATGTGCTAAATGAAAAGAGGCGGGATCCCTGGATCGATATCCATAACTTTCGCGCTCAAAAGTATGGGAATGACCTGCATATTGATTGTCACTTAACCTTACCCAATTATTTTGACCTGAACCAGGTACATGAGGAAGTAAAATTAGTTGATGAATTGATCAATCGCGAAGTGACCAAGACGGAATTGTTTATTCATACCGACCCGTGTGTACCGCAGTGCTGCTACTATTGCAGTATGCCCAATTGCCCGATAAGATCGCAGCCAAAAACAGAAGATATAACCTGGACAATGGATAAAGTTATCCGCAACAAAAAACACTTCGAATAATGTACGGATTTAATGTAAGGGTTTATGGTTTGCTTATTAATGAGCGCGACGAAGTGCTGATAAGTGATGAGCAGGAGTATGGTATGCGCTTTATCAAATTCCCAGGCGGAGGGTTGGAATATGGAGAGGGGTTGACTGATGGCTTGAAACGTGAATTTGTTGAAGAGTGCAATGTTGAGATCGAGATCATCCGTCATTTTTATACTACTGATTTTTTTGTAAAATCAGCCTTTAATGATTCGCAGATCATCAGCGTATACTACATAGTGAAGAATATTTCCCCCCTGAATTTCGCTGTAAAAACTAAAATATATGATTTTGACGGGGAGGGCGAGGTGCTGCAATCGTTCCGCTGGATAAACGTGGCCGATCTGCAACCCGAAGATGTTACTTTTCCTATAGATCAGCATGTAGTAAAACTTTTAATTGAAAACAGATGAGTCTTACAGACAGGGATTTAAAAGTTATATGGCACCCATACACTCAAATGAAAACTGCTTTGCCACCCATTCCGATTGTTAGGGGCGAAGGAGCGTGTTTGTATGATGAAAATGGGAAATGCTATATCGATGCGGTCTCGTCCTGGTGGGTAAATATACATGGGCACGCGCATCCTTATATCGCCAAAAAGGTAGCAGAACAACTCCATAAATTAGAGCATGTGATATTTGCAGGCTTTACCCACCCGGCTGCGGTTGAACTGGCCGAACGATTGCTACAGATACTCCCCTCCAACCAGCAAAAAGCATTTTATTCTGATAACGGGTCAACAGCTACTGAGGTCGCCATAAAAATGTGCCTGCAATACTGGCACAACCAGGACATACCGCGAACTAAAATACTGGCATTTAAAAATGCCTACCATGGCGATACATTTGGAGCGATGGCCGTGAGTGGCCGAAGCGCTTTTACAGCCGCGTTTGATGCGATGTTGTTTGAAGTGGAGTTTATCGATCTTCCTGAAGCTTCAAATATTGAAAGTCTCAAATCTCAAATCTCAAGTCTCAAATCTAATTTAGCCTGCTTTATATTTGAACCACTGGTACAAGGCGCCTCGGGTATGCTGATGTATGAGGCTAAGTATTTGGATGAATTAATGGCGCATTGCCGCGATGAAGGAGTTTTATTAATAGCAGATGAAGTCTTCACGGGTTTTGGGCGTACAGGCAAACCATTTGCCTGTGATCATTTATCAACACAGCCGGATATTATGTGCTTCTCCAAAGGTTTGACCGGCGGTACAATGGCATTGGGGTTAACTACTTGTGCACAGTTCATTTATGATGCTTTTTTATCAGATGACCGCTTGAAAACACTGTTTCATGGGCACTCTTATACCGCAAACCCGGTAGCCTGCTCGGCAGGACTGGCCAGTATGGATTTGTTTCTGGAACCCGCAACTGCAGAAAATATTAACCGGATAGAAAAAAGTCACCAACAATTTGCAGCTAAAATAAAAGATCACCCGCGAATTAAAACAACCAGGCAAACCGGTACTATACTGGCTATGGAATGGGAAACCGGTTCGGACACTTCCTATTTTAATTCACTTCGGGACAAATTATACCAGTATTTTTTGGATGCAGGTGTCATTTTGCGCCCCTTAGGCAATATCCTATACATTTTACCGCCTTATTGCATTACCAACGAGCAGCTAAGCTATATTTACACCAAAATTGAAAGTGCCCTTGACGAATTGTAAAATGGAATTCAATAAATTATTATCAACTATTATAACCAATAACCAACTGCATGCCCGCTGGTTAAATACCTTATCCTTAATGGAAAATACCGGGGCGCGTAAAATATCCGCCAGCGAAGACCCGGAAACAGTTACTTATATCATCCTGAAACATGCAGCAGAAGAGCATCGCCATGCTTTCTACCTGAAAAAACAGATAGAAAAAATTGGTAAAGCTGATTGCCCTACTTATGCCAATGATTATCTGATAGCCCCTAAAAGCAGCAAATATTACTTAAACCAGTTGGACGTAGACGTGTGCCGCTATTTAAAAAAGGAACTTGGATTAAAAGGGAGAGAGTTGCGGTTTGCAGCATATTTATTGGTTACTTATGCCATAGAGGTACGTGCCGATGAACTTTATCCCATTTACCAGGAAGAACTGGATAGGTCTGCAAGCAAGATCAATGTGAAATCGATCATCCTGGAAGAGGAGGGGCACCTGGAGGAAATGATCAACCAATTAAAAAGTTTTTCACCCGACTGGCAGTTTCATGCAGATAAAGCGGTTGCTATGGAAACACTATTATTTAAGCAATGGGTGGAGCAGTTAAGCAACGAGATCGAAAACATTAATTGATGAAATAAACATAATAATGATGGGGTTAAAATCCATTGCTATCAAAAAAGGCTTCTTAAATATTTAAGAAGCCTTTTTTGCATTTCGAAATAAATATTAGTTATCTCAGCCACCTAAGTCGCTTAATGATCCTTTATCAAAGTCTTTAGAAATTCCATATGTTCCGGCAGGCGCCTTATCACCGCTTACACCAGAGATAGTAATACTAATTTCCTGTCCTTGCTGAAATGCGGTAAATTGAACAGGAAAGCCGCCGATTGAACCATAATAAAATGGGAAGGCAGTTTGGGGCACTGATATATCATTGGTAATCCATATATCATAAGTCTTACTGCTTTTACTATCTTTAGCTACCACTTTTTTACAATTAAATCCGGAGATCTGTTTGGTTTCAGTAGTTGGCGTATAAGTGAAGGTGGGCAATGCAGCCATACCCTCTTCTAATTCGGAAGGAGTTGCAATACCTGCTTTTTTGATCGATGCAACAGGAACATCAAGCACTACTGCTAGATAAGTGTGCTTGGCGTCGCTTAAAATTTTTATAACAGCCGCTCCCATTGTTATTACGGAAGCTGAAGAGTCACTTTTAAAATAATTCTTAACACTGGCCTGTTGTCCACGCATTTCCGTGGAATAGGAAACAACGCCTTCGGTATAGGATTTTTGTGCACTGGCACTCATTATCGTTGCAGATAGGACAATGCCGAGAGCAACACTTAAAAATTTCATTTTCATAGTTTTTGGTTTATTTAATACAAATTAGATATTAATTAATTCAGGTGCAAATATTTTTCAGCCTTTAATTTATCCTCAATTAGATATTACAGTGACTGATTTGTTACGACGAAGCATTCGGTAATTAATATGTGTTTCCTTCGCCTTTTCTTCGAGCCTGTTAATCAGCGCATTTGAATTAGTATTGTCAATTATTAATAGGTCATATCCGTAATTCCTGTTTATAAAACTCATATCAATTTTGGGGTTATCAGAAACATATACGTAGTCAGACTTTATTTTCTCCGGAAGGTTTATTTGTTGCAGTTGCTTATTAAATAGCAAGATTTTTTTATTCTCAAACTGGATAAAATTGCCTTTTTTTGCCAGGTATGGTAGTTGTACATCAGAATTTGGATCGACTATTTTCAAAGAGCCAACCTGGCAACTATCCAAATAAGGCTGTACGGAATATCTGTAATTTTTGTCTGTATCACTTAAATCGGACAAAACAACAGCCTGGTCACCCTTTTTAAACACAATGCCCGTATGCTTTCTTAAACTCAAAAAAGTAATACTTTCTGATCTTGAATTATTCCAGCGTTTTAAACTAATACTGACCGCCAATAATAACATAAAGCATAAGCTCAACTTAAGCAGCCATAATCGTTTTTCGTATAAAAAATAAAAAAGACTGATAATAATTCCATAAAGCAGCAGGTATTCGGGTATGGTTATCCATATTTTATTGATGCCTGCATAGGGTGTATGCTCTATTATGGTCAATACTTTATTCATTAATAATATGGTCTTTTCCAATATAAAAGCTAATAAGGGGGAAATAAAGGGTATGGATGGTAAAAGCAGGTAAGCGAGGCCGGCATACATGATTACCACTGACGGAATAACAATAAACAAATTGCTCACCAAAAAGTAAACCGGGAACTGGTGAAAATAGAAAACGCTTAACGGGAAGGTAATTACCTGGGCCGCTATAGATACGGAACATAGCGCCCAAAGCTTATCGGCCCATTTGTTTTTCAGATCAAGCCAGTTATAAACAACAGGCTGCAACACGATCAACCCAAAGACCGCGAGATAAGATAACTGGAAACCAACGTCGGTTATAAAAAGAGGATCATACAGCAATAAAAAGAAGGCCGAAAGAGCCAATATATTAAGAGTATTGATATGACGGTTGTAGGTTTTGCCGATAATAACCATGGTGATCATTACCGCAGCACGACAAACTGCCGGTGAAAATCCGGTAAGCAGCGAGTAATACCATATTAAGATAATAATGGTTATTGCTTTGACCAATCTGCCATACCTGAATCTATCCAGGAAGCTCAATGAGAAGCTAAGCAAAACAAAAATGATTGCCACATGTGCCCCCGACACGGAAAGCACATGGATGGTTCCTGTTTTGGAATAGGCTTGTAAAACATCATTACTCAAGTCCGCTTTATAACCTAATATTAGTGTAGACGCTACGGCGATAGCTTCCGGGTTATGCATATTGGTTTTAAATTTCTCCACCAGGCGCTGCCTTAACCTGAGAGAATAGGCAATAATGGAATTGCCTGTATTCTTCTTTAATAGATGATATTGGCCCGGATACAAAAAATCCTGGTAATGGATATTCTGGTTGGCCAGGTATTTTTTATAATTAAACTCGGCCGGGTTAAATGGCGGGTCGACGGATTGCCAGGAAGATGGTACTAACAGTTCATCACCATAATACAGGTTTTTGGCGAGACTATCTTTTATAGTGATCAACAATGTACCGCTTGCCAATGTCCTTTTGCCATTTAAAACGTTTTCTTCAACTGTTGCAGTAAATCTGAGCAGGTCGCCGCTTAACTTAGGCTCATTGTTGATCCTGATCAACTGGAAATCTGAAGTCTTTTTTGAGAAATGATCTTTATGATTCAATTCGCTATAGTTGAGCACAATAACCCAACCCAGCAAGAATAATAGAGAGTTTACCAGCACGCCACCCAACCATTTGAATTGATACAGTTTAAGTTGCTTGTAAGCAATATTCAATAAGATGAAAATAATGGCTAAACTTATCAGCGTGATCTCCAAAAATGGAACATACAGGGCAGATGAGAAATGAAGGCCCAACGCTATACCTGCTAAAAAAGGAAGCAGTAGGATAACAAATGGAATTTCGCCTTTGTGATTGGCAATCATATCATAATAAATGCAGGTTCAGGTACTGACAAAGGCCAGAACTTTTGCTGAAATAAAGATATGTTTTCGGAAAGAGATTACAACTGTTCGCGAACTTCGAGCAGGAATTTTTTTATGTTTTCCAGGGAATCTATCACACGCTGCTGATCTTTGGAATCATCCATATTCTTTTTCAGATGTTCTCTTGCACCGTTAATAGTGTATCCCTTGTCTCTTATCAAATGGAAGATAATGCGCAGATGTTCAATGTCTTCAGGAGTGAAATAGCGGTTGCCTTTCTTGTTTTTCTTGGGTTGAAGTACGTCAAACTCCTTCTCATAAAACCTGATCAATGATTGATTGACATCAAAGATCGCAGCTACCTCACCCATGGTGTAGTACATTTTGCTAATCTCGTGTTCTTTATAAGGCATGGCTCAAAAGTAATTATCAATTTGGTATTAATACGAAGAAAACACCGATAAAGTTGTACGAAAATAAATTGTGTGGAAAAAATAACAACTTTTAACAGGCTAAACGGGTCATTTTAGGGGATAACTTCTTTGTTAGCCTGCTTTCGCACTTACAGACTAATAATTACCTTTGCACACTATTTACTACTAATGACAGCCAAAGAAATACGCCAGCAATTTTTAGATTTTTTTGCTTCCAAAGGGCATACTATTGTACCGTCCGCGCCTATCGTGATCAAAAACGACCCTACATTGATGTTCACCAATGCGGGGATGAACCAGTTTAAAGATATTTTTTTAGGTGAAGCGCCTGCGAAGTATAAGCGTGTGGTTGATACCCAACGCTGCCTGCGTGTATCCGGCAAACATAACGACCTGGAAGAGGTAGGTATTGATACCTATCATCATACCATGTTCGAGATGCTGGGCAACTGGAGCTTTGGCGATTACTTTAAGAAAGAAGCCATTGCCTGGAGCTGGGAATTGCTAACCGAAGTTTATAAGATAGATAAGGACCGCCTATATGTAACCTATTTTGAGGGCGACGCAAAAGAAGGGCTTCCCAAAGACCAGGAGGCTTACGATTTCTGGAAATTGTATATTCCTGAAGACCGTATCCTGATGGGCAACAAGAAGGATAATTTTTGGGAGATGGGCGAAACAGGTCCCTGCGGGCCGTGCTCCGAAATTCATTATGATAGCAGACCTGATGCTGACAGGAAAAATGTAGAAGGCGCGAGCCTGGTGAATGCCGATGATCCGTTGGTTATCGAGATATGGAATATTGTATTCATGCAGTTTAACAGGCTGAAGGATGGTTCATTGCAACCTCTGCCTGCACAACACGTGGATACCGGGATGGGTTTTGAGCGTTTGGTGAGAGTATTGCAGGGAAAGACGTCTAATTATGATACGGATGTTTTTCAGCCGCTAATACAATTTATTGCGGAGAAATCAGGGAAAAAATATAACAGCCAGGCTAAAGATTATGATTTGAACGAATATGATGAAGCAATTAGCATGCGTGTCCTTGCCGATCATATTCGCGCTATAAGTTTTGCTATTGCTGATGGGCAATTGCCTTCTAACAATAAAGCTGGATACGTGATAAGAAGGATTCTGCGACGTGCTGTAAGATATCAATATCAGTATTTGGGCTTCAAAGAACCATTTTTAAACCAATTGGTGCCGTTACTTGCTGAGCAGTTTAGAAGCATATTTGACGAACTTTACGATCAAAAAGATTTTGTTCAAAGGGTTATATTAGAGGAAGAGAAAAGTTTTTTAAAGACTTTGGCAGATGGGATTCTGAGAGTAGACTCAGCGAAAATCAGTCACTATTATGAGGAATATGAGCGTGAATTTGGTGAGGAAAATACAAAGACGGAAGCTGAGAAAAACGAATACATAGTCGATAAAATGACGGCAGATACTAATTTTGAAATATCTGGCGATAGAGCATTTGAATTGTATGATACTTATGGATTTCCTATAGACTTGACTGAATTGATGGCTCGTGAAAGAAGATGGAAAGTTGATATGGAAGGTTTTAATAAAGCTCTCCAAGCCCAAAAATCCCGTTCCCGTGCTGCCACCGCCATTGATACCGGCGATTGGATCGTTCTAAGAGAAGATGACGCCGTTGAGTTCACCGGCTATGATGAAACCGAAACCATCGCTCATATTGTAAAATATCGCAAGGTAACTGCCAAAGGAAAAGAGCAATACCAGATCGTATTGGATAAAACCCCTTTTTATGCCGAAAGCGGCGGACAGGTGGGGGATACCGGCGAACTGGTTTTCCCGGATGGGGAGATCATTTATGTAACCGATACTAAAAAAGAAAACGGGCTGACTGTCCATTTCGTAGATAAGTTGCCAACCGATGAAGCTATTGATGACGCGCTGACCGCTATTGTGGATGCCGGAAAGCGTAACCGCACCAACAGCAACCACTCGGCTACGCATTTGCTGCATGCAGCTTTGAAACAGGTATTGGGCAGTCATGTTAATCAAAAGGGATCATTAGTCAACTCCGATTACCTGCGGTTCGACTTTTCGCATTTTGCCAAGGTGACGGACGAGGAACTGGCGAAGATAGAGGCGATTGTCAACCAAAAGATCCGTGAAAATATTCCATTGAAGGAAGAACGCATGGTGGCTTACAAGGAGGCGTTAACCCGTGGAGTAAATGCCCTGTTTGGTGAAAAGTATGGCGAGTATGTGAGGATAATAACCTTTGACGATGATTTCAGCAAAGAACTTTGCGGTGGTACGCATGTAAAGGCAACCGGGCAGATCAGCTATTTTAAGATCATCACCGAGAGTGCCGTTGCGGCGGGGGTTAGACGTATCGAGGCTATTACCGGCATCGCTGCGGAGAATTATATCAACGAGCAAAGCAAATTGATCCACCAATTAAGGGAACTGTTAAAAAATCCGAAGGACATCGGCAAAAGTGTGGAAACCCTTTTGGATGAAAATACCCGCCTGAAAAAAGAGATTGAAAAGTCGGTGATGGAAAAATCATCAGGCTTGAAGGATGAGTTGGCGAAAACTGCACAACAAATAAGTGGTATCAACTTTATAGCTGAAAAGGTAGCCCTGCCTAATGCTGATGCAGTAAAGAACCTGGCTTATCAGTTAAAGGACATTGTTTCTGATCTATTCCTGGTGCTGGCTGCCGATTTTGATGGCAAGCCAAACCTGACGGTAATGATATCTGAGAACCTGGTGAAAGAAAAGGGCTTGAACGCGGGCAATATCGTTCGCGAATTGGCTAAGGAAATAAAAGGCGGCGGAGGTGGTCAGCCATTCTTTGCTACAGCCGGCGGGAGTGATGTGAGTGGGTTGGATAAGGCATTGGCAAGGGCGCAGGAATTTATTGCATAATATACCACTATGTCATTTCGAATGGAGAGAGAAATCTTATACATCTTGCATAGCCACTATGCTTGTAGCATGTCATTTCGAACGAGGAACGAGGAGAAATGACATGGTGCTACTAAACAGAACTTCCACATTTAATTTTATATTTGGCGTTTAATCAAAGCTATTTTAGCTGAGTTTTTATAATTATGACGAGTATTCAAGGCAGTGTTAGTGACAAATATGAATTGGTTGTTGGCCTGGAAGTACACGCGCAATTATCTACTTTAAGCAAATCCTTTTCTTCAGATTCCGCCGCTTTTGGCGCCGGGCCGAATGAGCATGTCAGCCCCGTATCGCTGGGTCACCCCGGTACATTGCCCCGCATCAATAAAAAAATGGTGGAGTATGCGGTAAAAATGGGCCTGGCCTGCAATTGCACTATCAACCTGAATAATACATTCGCCCGCAAAAATTATTTTTATGCCGATCTGCCAAAAGGCTACCAAATAACACAGGATCATTCGCCGATATGTTTGGGCGGACATATCAAGGTAAGACTTTCAGATGGAACGCAAAAAGATTTGGCCATTCATCACATTCACATGGAAGAGGATGCCGGTAAAAGCATGCACGACCAGCATCATGAAGATTCCCTGATCGACCTGAACAGGGCAGGGGTGCCTTTGATCGAGATCGTATCGGAGCCGGATATGCGGAGCAGCGAAGAGGCAGGTCAATACCTCACCGAGATCCGTAAGCTATTACGTTACCTGGATGTTTGCGATGGTAATATGGAAGAAGGCAGCATGCGCTGCGATGCCAATATCTCAGTGAGAATTAAAGGTAACACCGTATATGGTAACCGCTGCGAGGTGAAAAACCTCAATTCGATACGTAACGTACAGCGTGCTATTGATCATGAATTTGAAAGACAAGTGAATATCATTGAAGGCGGCGGTCATATCGACCAAAACACTTTAAACTTTAATGCGGAAACCGGAGAAACATCCGTGCTGCGTTCCAAAGAGATGGCCAATGATTACCGGTATTTTCCAGAACCTGACCTGCAGCCCTTATTTCTGGATAATGAGTATGTGAACAGGATACATCAAAGTTTACCGGCATTACCCAATGAGCTGTATGATAAATATATAGGTCAGTTAGGCCTATCTGATTACGATGCCTCTGTAATCACTGCCGACAGGGAACTTGCCTTATATTTTGAAGAACTGATAAAGCACACGGAGAATTATAAAGCCGCCGCCAATTGGTTGATGGGTTCTGTTAAATCATACCTCAACGAAAATGGCATAGATATTACAGCTTTCCCTATCAAACCAGTTAATTTAGCCGCAATGATCGCATTGGTTGATGCCGGTAAGATCAATAATTCTGTTGCTGCGCAGAAGTTATTCCCTGCTTTATTAAACGAACCTGCTAAGTCGCCGGATTTGTTAGCAAAGGAGCTTAATCTTTTGATCAGCGCGGATGCAGATGATGTGCACCAGTTTATAAATGAGGCCATTGCTAAATTTCCGGATAAGGTAATAGAATACAAAAAAGGTAAAAAAGGCGTTTTAGGTTTGTTTATGGGCGAAATAATGAAACGTTCCAAAGGCAGGATCGACCCGCAAAAAACTAACCAATTATTAATCAAAGAATTAGAATCGAAATAATGAAAAATCGCTTAGCTGTTTATTGTGCCGTTGCCTTATTACCTCTTATGATCTATTCGTGTAAGGATAAGTCTGCCTTTACTGTTTCGGGAACTATAACTAATTCCGGCAGCTTAAAAAAGATTTATCTGATAGCAGCTGACAGCAGTTCATATTCGGTAGTTGATTCGACAAATCTGAGTGAGAAGGGAGAGTTTAAATTTAAGCACCCGGCTCCTTATGGCAATTTATTTAAGATCCGCGCGGGCAGTAGTATTTTCGATCTTATCGCTAAAAACGGAGATGCCATTGATTTCTCAACCAACCTGACCGATACTACGCACAAATACGTGATATCCGGTTCGGATGATTCTGAAAAAATAAAAGAGTTTAACAAGATAAATAATCTTTACGGCGATAAGATGGCCCTGATTGTTGATGAATACCGGGCTAAAGCACAAAAGTTGGGAACACAATCTGATTCTTTAATTAATGTATACCGCCCGATGATCGAAAAAGAGCTTGCGGCTCAAAGTAAGGAAATATTAAATTTTTGCACTACCAATAAAACTTCCCTGGCAGGCTTTTACGCCATTACTGCTCTCGATCAAAATAAGTATGAGCAGCAAATGGTGGCCTACGCTGATGCCATCAAAGATAATTTTAAAGACAATCCCGGTGTGCAGCGTTTTATTAAGGCAATGGATGCAGTAAAACCGCTATCGGTTGGCCACAAGGCTCCTGATTTTACCACAACGGGACTTGATGGAAAACCTGTTAAACTATCCGATTACAAAGGCAAATATGTATTGCTTGACTTTTGGGCATCGTGGTGTGCGCCTTGCCGTGCTGAAAATCCTAATGTGGTAAAACAATATAATATTTATAAATCGAAAGGGCTTAACATACTTGGGGTATCCTTAGATGTGGATAAAAAGTTATGGGAGCAGGCCGTTGGCCAGGATAAATTGGCGTGGAATCATGCCTCTGATCTGAAAAATTTTGAAGGACCTACTGAAAAATTGTACCATATCATGGCTATCCCATCAAATTTCATGATCGATCCGGCAGGAAATATCGTGGCAAAAAACATAACAGGGGGCGATCTTGAAGAATTTTTAAACAAAACGTTTAATAAGCCTCAACAATAAGTTAAGAAAAGGTAACACTTAACAATTTGTTAACATTACGTTAACCATTTGCTTTTTTTAAGCTTATATCTTTATGCAAAATTTGTATCATGAGCACTTCTACTAAGCAGAAAATTTTGATTGTTGATGATGAGCCTGATATTTTGGAGCTGATCGAGTATAATCTAAAAAAAGAAGGTTACCAGGTTTACACCGCCCGCAATGGCCAGGAGGCTGTTTCAGAAGCCAAAAAGGTACTGCCTGATCTTATCGTCCTGGATATTATGATGCCCAAAATGGATGGGATAGAGGCCTGCCGCATTATGCGTACCATGCCCGAATTTAAGAATACTTTCATGGTGTTTTTAACCGCCCGCAGCGAAGAGTATTCGGAAATTGCCGGGTTTAATGTAGGTGCCGACGATTATATTGCCAAACCTATTAAACCGCGCGCATTGGTGAGCCGTATCAACGCCATATTACGCCGGAACGCACCGGCCGAAGAGGTAACGGATAATAAACTGGAAATCGGCACCCTGGTGATAGACCGCGAAGCCTATCTTGTTTTTCAAAAAGGCGAAAAGGTGGTTTTGGCTAAAAAGGAATTTGAACTCCTATACCTGTTGGCCTCAAAACCCGGAAAGGTTTATACCCGCGAGGTGATCCTGAAAAATATCTGGGAAGATTCGGTAGTAGTTACCAACCGTACTATTGATGTACACATCCGCAAACTCAGGGAAAAACTGGGGGATGATATTGTCTCCACAGTAAAAGGAGTAGGCTATAAATTTGAAGCCTAAAACATAAAAAAGCCTCACGATTAATCGTGAGGCTTTTTTATTTAAAATCCTTCTATTATTTCGCAGCTACTGCTTTTTTCTTTGCAGTTGCAGGAGTTTTGGCGGTTGTATTAGCAGCGGCAGGTTTTTTAGCCGGTGTAGCTTTGGCCGTAATAGTCTTTGCCTTATCGGCAGCTTTGGCCTTTACATCAGCAACAGCAGTTTTCGCTTTGGCAGTAGCTGTAGTTGCTTTAGTAGTTACACTCTTTTTCGCAGCTGTCGTTTTCGCAGCTGTCGTTTTCGTTGCCACAGTTTTCTTTTCTGCTGAAACTTTATCTTTTATAGAATCTATCGTATCGGATGCTTTGTCTTTTAATTCTTCGGCTGTATCCTTGGTGCCATCCCAAAGATGCTCAATCGTCTCTTTCACCTTCTCGAAAAATCCCTTTTCTTCAGGCCCGGTTGAATTTGTGTTCATGTTATTTTTTGATAGTTAGATGGTTATTTAATTATTCTACTAAACTGATATTATGAAGGTTTGTTTGATTTATCATGCAGAAATTGACTTTAAAAAGGCGGAATGTTAAGGGCTTACTTTTATCACAAAAATGTTACAATTGAAAGAGTGGATGATTAAGGTTTCTAATCCCCCTTTGGAATAAATCCTTGTTTATAACTGACTATCAGGAATATAAAATTTGGTTTGTTAAAATAATTTCCATACATTGTATAACTGATTATTTCGCCTTTCTTTGTAAACATTAATTTCAACAAAAAAATAATAACTGATGAAAAAAGCCATACTTTTCTCCATAATGGCGAGCCTGTTACTTTTTTCCTGTAAAAAGGATCATAAGAATACGCCCGACCCGGCTTCAAAAACACATAAGGTTAACTTTACGGTATCCGGATCGAGTGAGATTACAAGTTCCACAGGAAAAATACAAGTAAACAGCCTAAAGACGAATGCACAAACAAGCATTGTCGGTTATATGGATCTTTTATATTATTATGTGTTCCAGGCAGATGGTACAACATTGGTGCATGCATTAAAACAAGATTCAACTCAAACAAATTTTGGAAACATTTCTGACAATCTCCCGGCAGGAACGTACACTATTATGATTGTTACAGGTAAAAAAGGACTCGTTTTGACCACAGCCCAGGTTTTGGGATTTAATGAAGAGCTTATTTATTACTCTAACGCACCGGGTGTAACTCCGTGGCTGGATACCTTTTACAGCAAGTTTCAGATCACTGTAGCAGATGCTGATATCAATCAAAATGTAGCACTTAACAGGATAGTGGGACAACTGGAGGTTAAGATACTGGATACCATCCCGGTAGCAGCAAAAAGCCTGGCGATTTCTGTAAAAAACGAAAATTTTGAACTTAGGATCCCCAGCATGATACCTTACAATGCGAAACTGCTGACAGATTCCATTATTCTTGCTGCTTCAGCAAAAGGTTTACCCAATTTTACAGTGGATCAAATTATTGCCAATACCGTTACGCCATTTACAGTCACTATTAAATGTTATGACGCAACTAATAAATTATTAGGTAATGTTACCGTTAATAGTGTATCCTGTCAGCAAAATACACGAACTATATTATCCGGTAAGTTATTTGGTGTTGGCAACGGATATGGTATCGGAGTAAGCGACTGGAAACCACCTATATATGTTAATTTCTAACTGTCAATTTTAAAAAGTAGATTTTGCTATCGGCAAATGTAATAGGAAATCGATAAAAATAATTAAAATGAAAAAGAGTTTACTTGGCTTGATATCTATATGCATACTCATCCTTTCCTGCAAAAAGGAACATTCGGGGGGAACGCCACCCGACCAAACGACACACAATGTTGGATTTCAGGTTACATTCTCGCAGCGAACTGTACAATTTCAAACCAGTGGTTTGCATAATGGTAATCTAAAGGTTAATTCGCTGGCCACTACAGCATTGACTGATATGGTGGATGTAATTTATTATTCAGTATATGATGCATCTGGAAACAATGTTCACCTTATTACTCAGTTATCTTCAGCCAGCGGTTTTGGTAGCTACGTGGATAATTTGCACGCCGGTACTTATACCGTAGTAATCGCCGCAGGCAAAAGCGGGATGATACTTGGAAGGGCGCCAGAGGCAACATCAAGTAAATTAGGTACGGATATTATTTACTATGGAACCGGTGGATTTAACAGGGATGCATTTTACAGTAAATTTTCTTTGACAGTTACAAATAGCAATACTACTAATAATGTAACGCTTGACAGGATCACTTCGGAATTGACCGTGGTTATATCAGATCAAATACCCCTCGGCGTAAAAACAATGGGAGTGGTGTACGGTGCAGGAACTACCAGTAGATTTAGCATAGGAACGGGAACTCCGGTGACCGGTGGATCAGCTCCTCCTCCTTTAATTGATACCTTGGCTCTTTCGGATATTGGAACTAAAAATCATCAATTCAGCGGGCTTTTCCTGGCCGCTACACCAACTGTTAGGGTTCAAATATTTGCAAAAAATGGGCCCGATAATTTACTCGAGCCCGGGCCCCATTATAGTAATCTTGTCGCCGCAAAAACTCTTCAGGATGTAACCAGCCAGGCAAATGCACAAACTATCCTCACCGGGTATTTATTTGGCGGTAATGGTACAGGTAGCTCAGGTGGTTTTACGGCAACTATAGATACAACGTGGATTTCGAACCCTGCATTAAATAAAACGTTTCCATAATAGTTACCCGCGGCAAGCGTTAAATTTTAAAACCGTATTTTTGCCGGCTATGAAGTTTCCGAAATTTGCCGACCTGATACTGTTTGAAAATGATGATGTGATCGTGGTTAATAAGCCGCCTTTCCTGAGTTCGCTTGATGAAAGGGAGGGGGGCGAGATCAATCTATTGCGCCTGGCCAAAGGCTACTGGGATGATGCCCAGATCTGTCATCGTTTAGACAAGGAAACATCCGGAGCATTGATCATTGCTAAAAACCCTGAAGCCTACCGCACAGTATCCATGCAGTTTGAAAAGCGCCAGGTAAAAAAGGTTTACCACGCCATTATTGAAGGAACGCATGTTTTCGATAAACTGCTGGTTGATCTGCCCATATTGAATGTCGGCAAGGGAAATGTAAGTATCAGCAGGCAGGATGGCAAGCGCGCCGAAACCTGGTTTCAGTCACTCAAATTCTTCAAACATTATACTTTGGTAGAGTGCCGCCCGGTAACCGGACGCATGCACCAGATCAGGATACATTTGGCTACCCAGCGGGCTTCTATTGCCGGGGATGAAATGTATAAGGGCAAACCGGTTTTCCTATCGGAGATCAAGCGAAAATACCACTTAGGTAAGGACCAGGAAGAACAGCCCATCATGAAGCGTTTTGCCCTGCATGCTTATGAAGTTTCATTCAAATTGTTGGATGGAAAGGAAATTACTATCCATGCGCCTTATCCAAAGGATTTTGAAACGTTGCTGAAGTTGCTGGAAAAGTTTGATAGTTAATGCCCTTGTCATGCTGAGGAACGAAGCATCTATTGGAGAATAGATTCTTCACTACGTTCAGAATGACAAGATGTATTTAGTTTTTCTCAAACAACAAAAAATGCTGTATCGGCAAAAACTCACCATCCTGTACTAAGCGGAAGCCATTAGCGATTAATTCTTTATTCACCTGCTTTACGCTCATTTTGTGTAAGGGTTTGATATCTACTTTAGGGTCTTCGGCGCGGTATTCAAGTAATAACAATTTTCCTTTGGCTTTTAAGGCTTTGCGGATGCTTTGCAGCATTTCATGCGGGTAATCCAGTTCGTGATACACATCTACCATTACAGCCAGGTCGATACTGTTTTCAGGCAGTTCAGGAGATTGTTCTTTTCCTTTGATTACTGTAACGTTACTGGCGTTAAGCTGACCTGCTTTGTTTTTCAAATAAGTCACCGCGTCGTTTTGTATCTCGACTGCATAAACCCTGCCTTGCGGCACCCTGTTGTAAATTTTGAAAGTGTAATACCCTGTGCCGGCACCAATATCCGCAACTATACTATTTTTATCTACAGGTAATTTGGCGATAGCAAGGTTAGCGTTTTCTTCCACCTCGCGGCTATTTCTCTCCAGCCAGGAAGAACCGCTAAAATCCATGATACGGGCGATCTCACGCCCCATATAAAATTTGCCGGTTCCGGCAGGGTCGGCTTTTTTATGGGAATAGGTACTATCCTGCTGTCGGTTGATGGTGACAGACTGAGTAGCCAGGAATAAAGAGAAAAATAAAAAAGCCGATTTAATGCTGAGCATAATAGCTTAACGTTAATCGGCTTAATAAGTTTATAAGCAATGTTGATTAAGTGGTATAACCTAATATCTTCAATACCTGTTTACTGTTCTGCTCTTCGCCAAAAACTTCAAAGTTGAAGGTTTCATCGCGGTTGCGGCGAATGATGACATGCTTTGGCGATGGCAGCAGGCAATGATGTATGCCACCATAGCCGCTTAATACTTCCTGGTAGGCTCCGGTATTAAAAAATCCTAAGTATTGCACCTTACGCGTCTTAGGCATGAAAACGCTGTTCATGTGGGCTTCCTGGTTGTAGTAATCCTGCCCGTCGCAGGTAATGCCGCCCAGATTGACACGCTCATATTCCGAATCCCAGTTATTAACCGGTAACAGGATGTATTTTTGATTGAGCGCCCAAACATCCGGCAGGTTGGTGATAAATGAACCATCCAGCATCAGCCACCTTTCTCGGTCATTTTGCTGTTTGCGGCCCAATACTTTGTATAAGATCCCAGATGCTTCCGCTACCGTGTATTTACCAAATTCGGTAATGATATCCGGCTCCATGGTATCGTGCTCGGCGCAGATCTCTTTTATCCGGCTCACAATCTCGTTGATCATGTATTCATAATCGAAGTCGAATACCAGTGAATCTTTAAAAGGCATGCCGCCACCGATATCCAGTGTATCCAGGTCGGGATTTACTTTCTTGAATTTGCAATAGAGCGTTACATATTTTTCAAGTTCGTTCCAATAATATGGAGTATCAGAAATGCCTGAATTGATAAAGAAATGTAACAGCTTTACCTTGAAATTTGGATTATCCTCGATCTTATTGTGATAAAACTCAATAATATCTTCCAGTCGTATGCCTAAACGTGATGTGTAGAATTGTGAATCGGGCTGCTCTTCAGCTGCGATACGGATACCAAGGTTACAAGGAGTATCCATTTCTATCTCATCATCATAAAGATTAAACTCTTCTTTATTATCTAATATCGGGATGATGTTCTTAAAACCATCATGCAGCATATCGATAATATAAGTTTTATACTGGAAGGTTTTAAAACCATTGCATATTACGGTAACATCTTTGTTTAGCGCACCCTTTTTTTCCAGCGCGTCAATCATAGGCATATCAAAGGCCGATGATGTTTCGAGGTGGATCTCATTTTTAAGCGCCTCTTCAACAATATGCTTAAAGTGTGAGCTCTTGGTGCAATAGCAATACTTATAGCCCCCGCGGTAGTTGTTTTTGACAATAGCCTGCTGAAACAACAACTTAGATTGCTGAATTTTCTTGGATATAATGGGCAGATAGGTAAAGCGCAGGGGCGTGCCATACGTTTCTATCATTTCCATTAAATTAAGATCGTGAAAGTATAATTCATCATCGATGATCTCAAAACCCTCTTGCGGAAAACCTACACTCAGATCAAGAAATTCCTGGTAACTCTGCATTCTTTAAAATTTTGCCAAAAATGTAATTTTTTAATGGAATATAGGTGCAATTGCGAATACAAATTTTATCTCTGTATTGTAATTTAATTGATAGGTGATAAATGTACTTCAGCTATCATGCAGCGAGCGCTGCCTCCGCCATTGCTTTCAATGGTATTAATATCAGCATATAATAGTTTGCAATATTTTCCGAGGGTTGTTTTTTGATCTTCATCAAGCGACAAAAATGCGCTTTGTGACATCACCAATAAACTTTCGCCGGCTTTGTTTTTCAATTCCAGCATATTGCCGGCAAAGTGGTTCATCTGTTCGAAGGAGATGTTCACGATTTCTTTATAGGTCAGTTTCAGGATGGTGATGACCTCATTTCTTTCGCTATCATCTGTAATACAATCTAAACAGATTACCGCGAATTTGCTGCCAATACACATCAGTACATTGGTGTGGTATATAGCCTGCTGCTTTTCGTCAAAGGCGTGAAAACTCACTTCTTTATACCCGGTTTGTTTACAAAACAGATCCAACACTTCCCTGTCAGTACGCGGAGAAATGCAGGCATAAGCTATTTTATTTTCACGATCAAGCACCATGCTGCCGGTGCCTTCTAAAAACTTATTTTCGTGCTCAAACCGGCTCAGATCGATCACATGATTGATCTTGAACTCATCTTCCAGACCCATAATAATATCTTCGCGGCGTTCCAATCTGCGGTTCTCGGCCATCATGGGATACAGGAACACGTTACCATCCTGGTGAAATGAAACCCAGTTATTGGGAAATATGGAATCGGGAGTATGGGGTTCTTTGGTATCATCAACTACGAGCACTTCTACACCATTCTCCCGCAGTACGTTTACCAGGTTGTCAAATTCCCTCAGGGCATTATCCTGTACCTGCTGCTGCGCGGCGTTACGGTTTTGAAAAGCATTACTCCCGGCAGTTTGCTCATTAAAGCCAAAATTTACCGGGCGGATCATTAATATGGTGGAGGTAGTTTGTTGGTTCATAGTTCATGGTTCATGGTTCATAGCTGATAGTTGCCATGAACTATCAACTATGAACTACTTGCTATAATACTTTATCTCTAAAAAGCGGCATGCTCATACAATGAAAGCCGCCACGTGCACGAGAAAGTTCAGATGATGGCATTAATATCAGTGTGTTTTTCATGCTTTGCGGATCAAGTTCATCATTTTCGAATTTTTGAAGCAAGTCGGCAACTTTTATAATATCAAATCCCTTTTTTTGGAAAGCTTCAACGGTTTTGTCGTTACGATCATAGCCTAACACTACACCTTCTTTTACAGCCAGCAGGTTACAGGAGTCGGTCCATTGTTCACGGGCATCGTAAGGGAACTTATCATTTCCAGAATAAATGAATTTAGTTTTCTTGCCGCTTTGCAGATCATTTTCACTTATATCGCTCAGTAGGTCTTCCAAACTTTTAAATATGCGTGGCTTTGATTTTCCTTTTTCAAACTGTACAATTTCTGTCTGATCTTTTTTGGATTTCTTATCGCTAAACCATTTAACTACATCCGTTTCAGCAACCGTATCTTCCAAAGCGGAAAGTGAGCCCAGCATTACCCAAACATTGCGTTTTACCTGGGTAAAAATGGTGTCAATGTGCATATAATCCCGTTTGTGGGGTATTTTAACTATGGTTACTTTTTTTACCACATCGTTTTCAAATAGCAACTTCATTGCCTCATTGGCCCCGCTTACTGAGGTACGCTCGCTACAGCCGATCAACAAATGCTGTGGGCTTACCATCATTACGTCACCACCTTCAAGCGTTGTTTTCTCGTCCTGCTCTTCGCCGGGGCGCAAAAAGTAATGCACGCTTTCGGGTATCTCCAAAATATTATTGTGGTAACCAGCAAATAACGGATGGTTGAAGAAAATGTATCTTGCCAGCAAAGTTTCGCGTGAACGGGCCTTTTTAGCGGGCTTATTAAGCAGCATATAATTATTAATGGCGATACCTATATCCCTCGAAAATATCAGGTTAGGGATAGGGGCGAAGATCATTTCATCGCTATCCAATGAGCCGGAAATGAAAATTTTTGCCAGTTCAACCGGTGGGGTATCGATCAGTTTTTGCTGCAGGCGATAGGTGCAATTTTCAATTGCACAAACCGAGGCCACCAGTTTTTTGCGGATATCACTCTCTTTTAAAATATCTGAAAGCAGTACCTGTAGCTCGATCACTTTATCCGATGCATGAAAACCTTTATTATCCGGCTTAAAGAAATTACGGTCGCTTTCTTCTGAATCTATCTGCTGCAATTTCCCCTTTATTTTACCGGGATCGAGAAAATACATCAGCAGTTTTACGTAATAATCATACTCATTACGGCGCATGGTATCCAGGTGTACGATATCTTCAAACAGCCAATCCTGTGCTTTTGAGGGTACAACTTTACCAAGGCCACTATCGGGGCTATGGATGAGTAATGAACGCAGATCGCCAATTTCAGATGTTACATCGATCTTAAAATCTTTATTGTTTTTTAGCATAAAAGGATATAATCGGGCACAAATCTACCGAGAATTATCTACATTCAGAACCAAGAATCAAGAAGCAAGAGCCAGGTTTGGAAAATCGCAAATTAAATTGAACAGGCGAATTTGAAACTTCTTGACTCTTGACTCTTTATTCTTGGCTCTATATCTTAATTTTGGCGGATGGATTTTATTATTGAAGCTGCTGTTAAAGCCGTTAAAGCCCTATATCAAACCGATTTGAATGCTGCAGATATCAGTTTGCAGCCAACCCGTAAGGAGTTTGAGGGGCAAATTACTATAGTTACCTTCCCGATCATTAAATTTTCGCGCAAATCGCCGGAGCAAACCGGTACTGAAATAGGCGAGTTCCTGAAAAATGAAGTTGAGCAAATTTCAGGATTTAATGTGATCAAAGGCTTCCTGAATATTTCTTTATCCGATGCTTACTGGCTGAATAAATTATACACAGAAATATTGCCCGATAGTTTTGCGGAATTTAAGCCGAACGGTAAAAAGGTAATGGTAGAATATTCATCGCCAAACACTAATAAGCCGCTGCATTTGGGGCACGTGCGTAATAACCTGTTGGGATACTCTGTAGCCGAAATATTGAAAGCTGATGGTTATGAGGTGATCAAAGCCAACCTGGTTAATGACAGAGGTATCCATATCTGCAAATCCATGCTGGCCTGGCAACTTTTTGCTAACGGAGAAACACCAGAGTCAACAGGAGAGAAAGGTGACCATTTAGTTGGTAAATATTATGTTTTGGCTGACAAAGAGATTAAAAAGCAATTGATCCCAATTATTGAAGATATATATGAGAATAATGACTTGTCAAAATTTAATGAAATTCAAAAGATTAAAATAGAAGAGAGTATTAATAATATCAATAATCTTCAGCAAAAAATATCGGAGCCAAAAACGAAAGCCACATTCGAAATAGAAGAAAAAATTGCTAATGAAAAGGAGAAAATAGTTGAAATAGCCAGAAGTAGGACAGCCTTTATGATTGGTGCCCAGGAAATGCTGCAAAAATGGGAAGCCGGCGATGAAGCTGTGATCAGCCTGTGGAAAACCATGAATTTGTGGGTTTATGATGGCTTTGGAAAAACCTATAAAGCTTTAGGTGTCGATTTTGATCAGTTCTACTATGAATCTGATACCTATTTATTAGGTAAGGATATAGTGAACGAAGGATTAGAAAAAGGCGTTTTTTTCAAAAAGGATGACGGTTCGGTATGGATCGACCTTACCCCGGATGGCCTGGATGAAAAGCTGGTGCTGCGTGCCGATGGTACATCAGTGTACATGACTCAGGATATGGGTACTGCGCAGTTGAAATATGATGACTTCCAGATGGATGAATCCATATATGTGGTAGGAAATGAACAGGATTACCATTTTAAAGTATTGTTCCTGATCCTGCAAAAGTTGGGTAAGGAATGGGCTAAGGGTCTTTATCATCTGTCTTATGGTATGGTCGACCTGCCATCGGGGAAAATGAAATCGCGCGAGGGAACCGTAGTTGATGCAGATGACCTGATTAGCGAGATGGAGCAAACAGCAAAAGATCATACCGAGGCTTTAGGAAAAGTAACGGAATATAACGCAGCAGAAAAGCAGCAACTATATCATACGATAGGTATGGGCGCATTAAAATATTTCCTCTTAAAAGTCGATCCTAAAAAACGGTTGTTATTTGACCCTAATGAATCGGTAGATTTCCAGGGGCATACGGGGCCATTCATTCAGTATACACATGCACGTATACGGTCAGTATTGGGCAGGGCAGAGTCAACTAACCCGCTAAAGAGGGAAATTACATCACTCGATCCGGAGGAAAGGGATCTTATATTGGTATTGAGTCAATTCCCGGAAACTATTACACTGGCGGCTGAGGGATATAGCCCGGCGATTATTGCCAATTACGTTTACGAGGTAGCCAAATCATTCAATAAATTTTACCACGAAAAATCAATATTGCAGGCAGAAGATGAAGTGACTAAACAATTCCGTTTGCAACTCTCAGCAGCATCGGCCAAGGTTATTAAAAGAGCAATGGGTTTATTGGGGATTGAAGTACCGGAAAGAATGTAGTTGGCGGTTTGCAGTAGGCAGTTTGCAATATTGATACTGCAAACTGCTAACTTATTATTTGATTTATTAAGGCAATCTTTAACTGCAAACTAAAAACTGCCAACTGATCTTATCTATGCCAGCGTCCTCTGTGCCAGGCGTAGCCACGGTTTGTATGAACCCAGCCACCACGTGAATAGGTACGTCCCTGGCGTGGTCTTTCCCAGTGCCCGCGTGAATGAACGTATCTTCCGCCGGTATAAACCCAATCGCCTTCTATCCAGATAGCACCTGCATAAGGCGGGGCGCCTTGATCATAAACAACGTCAGCCGGTTGATCGGTGACGTAATATTCTCCTGCACATGACGACAGGAATAGGGAAGCTCCTAAAGCTGCGACCATCCCTAATTTCGATAATGTTTTCATCGTTATACGTTTTTTATAAGTATAACTTATTGACGAACAAATAAACAAATGGTTTAAATTATCTTCGGCCCGAAAATTTATCCGCAACTATAAGTTCCTTATTTCCAGTAGTATATTTATAAAAGCCCTTGCCCGCCTTTACACCCAAATGCCCTGCTGATACCATATTGACCAATAGGGGACAAGGGGCGTATTTGGGGTTACCAAAGCCGTCGTGTAATACTTTTAAAATAGCCAGGCAAACATCCAGTCCAATAAAATCCGCCAGTTGCAATGGCCCCATAGGGTGTGCCATCCCCAGCTTCATCACGGTATCTATCTCTTCAACACCTGCCACGCCTTCAAATAAAGTATATACCGCCTCATTGATCATTGGCATCAAAATGCGGTTGGCTACAAAGCCGGGATAATCATTTACTTCAACGGGGTCTTTCCCTAATTTTTTGGAAAGATCCATAATGGTGCTGGTCACCTCATCACTGGTAGCATACCCACGTATCACTTCTACCAGTTTCATTACCGGCACCGGGTTCATAAAATGCATGCCGATCACGTTTGCAGGGTTTTTGGTTGCTGCAGCGATCTGGGTAATAGATATAGAGGAAGTATTTGATGCAAGTATTACTTTATCGCTGCAAATTTCGCTTAGCTGTTTAAACAGGTTGAGTTTGATCCCCCGGTTCTCGGTGGCAGCTTCTACCACCAGGTCAGCATTTGCAGCGCCTTCTTTCAGATCGGTATAGGTGGTGATGTTGTTAAGGGTCGCTGTCTTTGCATTTTCATCAATAGCGCCTTTTTTGATCTGCCTGTCAAGGTTATTGCCAATAGTTTGTATGGCTTTGGCCAGCGATTCGCTATGGATATCAACCAAAGATACCTTAAACCCATTTTGGGCAAAGGTATGTGCTATGCCATTACCCATTGTGCCTGAACCAATAACCGTAATATTCTTCATAAAAGCGAGTGTTTATAATTGATCGCGCTAAGTTGAGGCAAATTCTTTATTTGGCAAAATAATGGGGCTAAATTATAGATCGATACTCCTCCCGGTTGCAATGATATTCTCTTTATTTATGTCAAATTCAGGAATGTGTCCTAAATATTTGACTTGTGAATACGCCAGTATAAATTCTTCGGAGTAACCATCCTTCGGGCCATTAAAAATGATGCCTTTTACAGCTATTCCATAATTTTTTAAGGTCTCGAGGGATAATAGGGTATGATTGATACTGCCCAGGTAATTCTGCGAAACCAGCACCACTTCCGCATCCAGTTGTTTGATCAGATCGATCATTAAAAAATTGCTATTTAAAGGGACCATTAGTCCGCCGGCACCTTCAATAATCAAAGTGTTGTTTGTATCGGGCAGAATGAATTTTTCAGGATCGATAGCAATGTTATCAATTGCAGCTGATTTATACGGGGAAAAGGGCTGACTGAGCCGATATGCTTCGGAATGAATAACGGATTCCGTATTTGATATCAAGCTTTTTACTTTTATAGAATCGCTATCATCCAAATCACCAGATTGCACAGGTTTCCAGTAATCGGCCTTCAGTTTTTCTACCAAAATTGCCGAGACAATGGTTTTGCCAATCCCTGTTCCGATCCCGGTAACAAATAAAGGTTTCTTAGTCATTTATCATTTTGTTTATGGTATTGGCAAGCAAAATAATCTCGTTATCGGTATTGAAAGAGTGCAGGCATATCCTTAATCTTTCCGTTCCCTTTGGCACAGTAGGGCTAAGTATGGGCCTTACATCGAGCCCTGTATTTTGCAATTGCTGTGCAATGTGTCTTGCCTTTTCATTGCTGCTAACCACCAGGCATTGAATAGCGCTGTCACTCTGAAGCAAATGGCACTTGGAACTAGGTAGCGTATTCTGTTTAAAAAGAGCAATATTATTTTTAAGTTTTTCAATTTCCTCCCCGGACAAAAGAAGCAGCCGGTAAGCCATTTTGATGGCTGCAATCTGATGAAAAGATGCAGCAGTTGTATAAATAAATGACCGTGAAAAATTGATAAGATATTCGCGCAGCAAATTACTTCCCAAAACTATGGCGCCATGGCAGCCCAAAGCTTTTCCGAATGTTACTATTCTTGCAAATACCCTGCCTTCCAAACCCAATTGATTAATAATGCCTTTATCATATAGGCCAACAGCATGCGCTTCATCAACAATCAAATGGGCGTTATATTTCTCCGTCAATGATAATATCTCTGGTATTGGAGGCGTATCACCATCCATAGAGTAAACACTTTCAATAACCACATAACAATTGCCTTTGGCAACTTTCAGCTTTTCTTCCAGGCTTTGCAGATCGTTATGTCTAAAAGTATAACGGTTTGCAAAACTCAACCGGGCCCCGTCAATGATAGAAGCATGGCTCAACTCGTCAATAATAATGGTATCGCCACGTTGAGGCAGGGCCGAAAATAAACCAAGATCGGCATCATACCCTGAATTAAAGATCAGTCCGGCTTCAGCCTGATGAAAGGCGGCGATCTCCCTTTCCAGAGTTTCAGTGTAGGACAAATTCCCAGAAAGCAATCTCGAACCGGTAGATCCGTTTAACGCCTGTATATTAGCATTTACTTCACCCTCAACCCAGTTTTTTAAAACAGGGGAACGGGCAAAGCCTAAATAATCATTCGAACAAAAATCAACCAGGTTACTTTCAGGTTTTAAACTTCTGTAAGTACCAGTTGACTGTCTTTCGTTAAGCTTCGCTTTAATAAATTCCTCAGCGGGGTTCAATAGCTATAATTTTTTTGATAAAAATACGACGCTATATCAAAATAGATAGCTTTTGCCGGGATTTTATTATTAAGTGTTTTTGCATGTAATAGCATATTAGTCGATCTGTATGGCTGCAACTGTTTTATATTAATCTAAACCTGTTAATAGAAAATCATTCGCGTTCATTAAAAGCTACCTTATGATGACAATGTTATATATAGATTTTTTGATAGATTTGTTAAAAAAGTCAGGAAGACAGTTAAAAAACAAGTTTGTCAATGAATGCAGGAAGTGATCAGCAGGATATAAAGAAGGAAAAGATACTGGATGCGGCGTATGAGCAGTTTTTACATTATGGTTATTCAAAAACAACCATGAACGAAATAGCAGGCGCGCTATCCATGTCAAAGGCTTTGTTGTATTATTATTTTCCGGATAAAAGCGAGTTATATATAGCGGTTACCCGTAAGCTAGCCGTGGGATATTTAAAAACCCTGGAGGAAAAGATATCTCAAATTACCGACCTGAAAGCAGCTTTTGTATTCCAGATCGATAATCATCATGATTTTATAGTTAAAAATTATAACTTCTTTGATTTCATCAGGCTGAATGAGCAGAGCCTGCCGGATACGATATGGGAAATAGTTGACCATATACGCCAAACAGAAATGGACCTGCTGGGTAATGCGATAAATGCAGAGGCTGCAAAGGGTAAAATTAAGCCCGTTGATAATCCCCGCGAAATTGTAGACCTGTTACTGGATGCGCTGCACGGCGTAAGAGTAGGTTCGTCAGCATATAAAAAGAATAGCTTCCCCAAAAAGGAACACCTTGATGAAATCCATAAAAAAAGGCTGATGCTGGTTGATATATTTATCAGGGGCTTAATGCACTGACCCACTGTCACCTTTGGGTCAAAAAGCAGCAGTAAATCAACAAATTAGAAGGCGAAATGGTACATTTGACTTAATAATTTATTTAGTCAATAATTAACCCATCATATATAATTATTAAAGGTACTTCTTAATTTAGAGGTGATTGTTTTAGAGTGATTGAAGCATCCCGGTTTTTACCGGGGTGCTTTTTTTATATACTTATCTTAGGGCGGTTGTAATATTGATATTACCTGTCAGCATTTTATGGATAGGGCAGGCATCAGCTATTTGTATCAATCGTTTTCTTTGATCGTCATTGAGTTCTCCCTGGAAACTTACCTGCATTTCTATCAGGTACCCATCTTCGGTTTTAAATAATTCGAGGTTTACGGCAATCTCATCAACCAGCCACATTTTACGGTCGATATACATGCGCAGGGTGATGGCGGTGCAACTACCCAAACCAGCTAATAACAGGCCGTGGGGATTAACTCCGGTATCCGCGCCTCCTTTTTCCGGGGGCTCATCAGAAATTACAGTGTGCCCATCAATTGTTGTGGATGTTTGGTAATGTGCTTTATCTATCCGGGTTTGCGCGCATACAACCGGCTTCATTCTTATACCCATACCCGAAGATACAGTTAGCAAAGCGTTATTCGTGGGACGTTGTTACTAATTTTCGCTTAAATTAAGCATGGTCCAGCTTTCCTTGCTGGCGACTTTCCCTCCGTTATATTTGATCGTTATCTCGAAGGTGGTAACGTTTTTTGTACCCGATTGGTTTTTTGCTCCCGACTGGCTTTTTGATTCTGCATATGATTTAATGATGAATACTGAGTCAGGCTTTTGAGCGCATTGGTACCCGGTTTCGGGGAAATATACAGGTGAAAATTTAATAGTTGGCTTTATAAACTGTTTGGCAATGGAATAGGCATCATCACTATCAGGTGTTGTTTTCAGAAAATCAAACCGGGTATCAGAAATTGCAAACCTGACGAGGACCGTCGCAAAAATTATTGCCAGCACGATCAGCAGCAATACACCTTTTTGTGCGAATTTTTTCTTCCCCTCCTTGTATGTCAAATAGTTTTTAGTCATCTATTATATCAGATCAATAAAATTCATAACAGCGCCTTGCGCCTTCAAACCTCTGCGAATTATCAGAGCGCGAAGGCAGAGTAGTTTCGTATCCAATACTTCCTTCCTGCGTACCACTGGTATTACCATAAGTAAGGCCCGAGGCTGGTGCATCATGGCTTACACCAAAACGTAATTTCTCTCCACCATCCCTGTTAATAAATAAGTCGAATATGAGTGATATTACAACAGCATTTGGCCCGCCATTGTTTCCGCCCCGGTACCATAAGCCAACATTAATGCTTTTTCTCTTATACTGTAAACCGATGTCATAAGATTCAGCCTGAGACTGTTTATAAAACACCACGGATGGGATTACATAAGCCTTTTCATCATCTTCCATATTTTCAAACCGATCAAGATCATACCGGTAACTGATATGCGTATTGATACGCATGGGCAATTTTGCAGGTGTGCCCGTAAAGGACTCATTCGGCTGGTTGATATGCTGCAAAGCGGCGCCAATATTAAAATCACCCACAACCAGGTTGGTGCCTATTCCCGAATCAAAATAAAACTTATTATTAAAAGGCAATGCGCCTGCGGCAGATGAAGATCCCGATATAATTCCGAGGGTTGGATCGAGCTGATCGCCAAAGACCAATTTGCTATAGTCTATCACACGGTTTGTAATCCCGGCTTGCAGCCCGAATGAAAGTACCCAATCTTCCGACCCGATACTATAAGAATACGCGCCCGAAATGTTTGTTTTATCCATATAAGCGGTTCCCTCACTGCTGCGGGTAAACAGCAAGCCAATTCCACCGCCAAAACGCGGTACATTATAATCTACTGATGCCGATACATAAGAAAACGTACCGGGAACGGTTGTCCATTGATTGCGATAGATCAAATTCATGCGAAGATCACCGTTAAACTGACCGGTAAGTGCTGGATTAAGGTATATCGGTGCATTAAAAAACTGGGAATACAGATGATCCTGTGCCTGGCTTTTCATGCCTGACATCACGAGTATTATCAATAACAACCATCCCGTAACCAGTTTCTTCATCCCTTATCTTATTAAATGTATTACCCCGGTCCGTTTCGGAACGGAACTACTGTACGACATGCCTTTCCATTCTGTTCCATTAATAAATGTGGCTGATACCTGCCATACGTATACGCCCTGCTGTGCGGGACTTCCTTTAAACATGCCGTCCCAACCCTCAACCGGCGAGCCATTAGCGTCCAATTTGGTTGTTTCCCAAACCAACTGACCGAAATTATTGAATACCTGCATGCGCCACTCCTTAATGGCTGTACCCTTGGCTTTGAATAAATTCAATTCGGCATTCGGGCTGGTTGGCATAAATGCATTCGGCAAGTATATCCCCCCTAAAAATTTAACAACAATAGTTTTTGTAACAACGGCCAGGCACTTGCTGGCTGAATTGGTCGCGGTTAGCGTAACGGTAAACGGAGACCTGTTATAATCGTAAAAGTGCTTCGGTTCAAAAGTTGTTGACTGCCCGGAGCCATCGCCGAAATCCCAGGTATATTTTAAAGATTCCGGAGGTGTGTTGCCATCAGCCGGGGTATTGTTGGTAAAAGTTACATTATACTCATTATCCATCTTATAGGAGAAATCCGGCTGCGGATCAGGATAAACACTGAATTGCCTTAATGGAGATTCCGGTGCATCACCGCAACCATTGTTACCCGCTGTAATGGATACATAATAAATGCCCACGGCTGTAGGTGTATAGTTCATATCATCCGTTCCGCCCGGAATGGTGGTCAGCACCTGTTTATTTGAATCATAAATAGTATAAGTAAAGCGGTCTCCGCCTGATGACACATTCTGCAACGTGATTGAGTTTCCCAGGCACACCGATTGCGGATCGCCCTTTACCTGCATTAAGGAATGTACAGTAGATGGCGAGCCGGAAATAGTGATCATTGGGGATTTACCCTGGTTACCACATTGATCTGTGGCTATTACATAAACCACATAGTCAGTAGGCTTGGTTGGATTGACAGGTTGAAATACAGCATCACTTTTATCTGTAAAAAGAGGCAAATGTTGCAATATGTTACCATTTATATCGGTCAGGTAAAAATCATACTGCACATTATTGCCGGGTGATAAATTTTGGGCGGTTAATGTAAATGCGCCGCAGGCTGTAGTTTGGCTTGGGAAAAGCTTGGCTACCGGGATTGCCGGGCTAACTTTAACCTGGCTTGTAACAGGTGTTTTTACACCGCAATTGCTTATAGGAGTAAGTGTGATGGTATAAGTTACCTCTTTTCCATCAGCAGACGGTGCAAAAGTGTGTGGCGAGGGATTAGTAAGGGTTGATGTGGCGCCGTCACCGAAATCCCATAAATAGCTGCCTGTCGGAGATGGAGTTGATGTGTTGGTAAAAGTTACCGTGGTCGGGCCGCAACCTTTTGGCTTATCTTGTGTAAAGGCGGCAGTAACATCAGCTGCAACACTAACATCTACCGATGATTGGCTGTCGCCACAAGGAGGCAATCCTTTGATGGTCCACACAAACGTATAGACATTTCCGGTTGCCAAACCAGTTACCTGTGTTTGATGGCTCGATGGATTCACTATGGTTACTGTTGGCCCAGCGGTTTGTGTCCAGACACCGTTAAAGGGTGTCGGATCATTCCCGTTTAATATGGCCGAAGTTTGATTGCAGATAGGGGCGACCGTACCTGCATCAGCAATAACCGTGATCGGGTTTACTGTTATGGTCGTTACCGATGAAGCCAAAGCACTACATACACCGCTTTGGGTAATTGCCCTGAATTGGGTGGTTTGGGTTAAGTTTTGGTAATCCTGGGTTGTACCCACATTGATAATAGGCTGCCAGGTAGCGCCATTGTCAACAGAAGACTCCCACCGGAGAATAGTACCAACCTGCCCTGCAAGTGTGATCTGCCCGGCATTACTGCCCGAGCAAACCGGTGATGTTCCGGCATTTGTTGTTGTCCCGCCTACCGTAGCTTTATCAATAGTGATATTTACCACGTTGCTGTTCGGTGGACAAGTAGGTGTGGCTGTAATGGTCCAGCTAAACTGGTATTTGCCAACTGTTAATCCGCTTACTACCGCATGAGGGTCAGTATCATCAGAAAAAGTTACCGCCGATGGGCCTGTAACTAATGTCCATTTACCTGTTCCCGGAGATGGACTGTTACCCTTAAGTGTGTACGTGGTAGTAAAGCATACTTCTTCATCAGCACCAGGTACAGATTGCACCGGCAATGGTTGAACAGTTATGCTCACAGGTATAGGCGTGCCAGGACAGATGCCATTGTAAGGTGTAACAATATAATTAACCGTAGCCAGTGCCGTAGAGTTATTGACCAGTACATCCTGTATGCCTGTAGTTACTACAGGGTTTGCCTGGTTGGTATTACCGGTTACGCCTGCGGTCGCTGTACTGGTCCAGGTATAGCTTGTATTCGGAATGTTCGTGTTCAATAAAATATTAGCCGGTTGATTACTGCAAATAGGTGTATTTACCGGCACAGCTGTGATTTTGGGCAAAGGTTTTACAGTGACAGTCAACGTGAAGGTATTACCGGTACATGTACTGTTTGTTGGAGTTATTTTGTAAGTGACGATCGCATCGGTGGTTGCACTGGTATTGGTTATAATGTCGTTTATAACGGTACCACTACCCGTAGCAGCCACACCGGTTGCCGTACCAGATGTTACCGAAGCTGTCCAGTTAAAGGTACTTGAAGGATCGCTTGCAACGATGTTGTAGTTAACCGGTTGGCCCGTGCAACTTGAAGCGCCCGGGGGGCTTACCACATTAGCAATAGGCGTTATGGTAATCGTGATCGGACTATTAATGATATCGCATGGCGGCGGAAGTGAGGTAGTTGCCTGCAGGGTTAATGTTACCTGCCCGGCGTTGATCTCGGCAGCAGACGGGGTATAGTTTGTTATTAATGAGCCCCTCCCTGCTGAAAATGTCCCTGAACCGCCAATCCATTGCTTGGTTAAATATGTACCCTTTACTTGGCCCACTAAGGAAACAGTTGGGTTGCTGGCGCAAACGGTAGGATTATTGCCCGCAGTACTGCTGGCCGTAACAGTTGGCGCCTGTACAAACGTGATCGTTTGTGTTTTGGTAACCGTCCCGCAATTGTTCTGCTGGGTTATTTTTATGGTATAGGTGGCAAAATCGGTAAATAATACCTGCGGATACTTGCTGCTGGCATTAGTGCCTCCCTGGAAGGTGAATGCCCCCCCGGTAATAACCCACGTATATGTATTGGCCAATGGTTGTAATGTACCGCTTATTACTGTCTTTGTCGGGCCGGTACTGGGGTCAAAAGTCAATAATTGGCTGCTGCCGCACAAGGTAGTATTGGGTGAAAGCGTAACCACAGGCTGATCATCAACCACGATAGTTTGAGCTGGTGCTAAAACGGTTCCGCAGGTAACTGTAGTAATACCTAACTGTATTTTGTAAACACCGGGCGCAGTAAATTTAAACTGAGGTTGAGCACTATTGGCGTTAGTACCACCGGCATAAGTAAAAGTTGACGGAGTTACAGTCCAGTTGAATTGATTGTTAGCGTTACAGGTAGCATCAACTACCGAAGTATTAACCGGAGTAATAGCCCCTGAAGTTAAACAAGCCGTTGCCGGTACTGTAAAAATAGGTTTTGGGGGATTCTGAAGACAAATGTTTTGTGAAACATCAACGGCACCACATCCACCGCTACTATTCTGCAGGCGAAGCGTAATTACATGCGACCCGGAAAGGGTAGTAGCAGGCAATATAAAATCCTTGTTAAGGGTATAGTTGGATGCAATTATAATGCCGTCAACAAGCCAGGTGTATAGGGCCTTGGCATTTTTTGCACAGGTTGCAGGGTCAATTCCCGGATCCGACAGATTGGGAATATCAAGCGGCTGGCCGGCACAAGCAGTTGCGGGAACTTTAAAAAGGTTGGTTGGTGGTACGATAACTTTAGCATCATTACTGGGTGCTGCGCCAATTTTGCCGCAAAAAATATTGCTTGATTGAAAAATTACCGAATTACCACAGGAAGATTTGGTAAATGTGTGTGTAACCTGTCCGTTTTTGGCAATTATCTGACATAGGGTTAAAACATCAGCGGGTGAACCATCTCCCCAACTGATGGTATATAAGTTACCGGGGTAATTATACTGGATACCTGTGGATGATGAGATATCAATATTAATGGTCAGGTCGCCTTTGCCGTTTACTAAACATACAGTTAACGAACCTGTAGCACCGATATTGGTATTAATAACATTATTAAGTAGTTGATAGGCATGAGTGCCCACGGTTCCGCCCACTTTTGCCTTTACTATTACGGTATAATTTGTGGCTGAAGCAGCTGTAAATGTGTAACCTGCAGCGGGTATTGCTACATTGTTTACTTCGATAGTTTGGGTTTGTTCGTTAAAAAAGGTAGCGGTTGTTACAGCACCGGCAGTAGAAGTATTGTTAAAAGTGTAAGTTGATCCGGCAGAGCCACTACATGATCCATACACTTCAGGATAACTTGTGCTGATGATCCCGGAGGATGCGCCGGCGGTTACCGCTGTACTTGCATTGACAGAAAACGCTGTTGAAATTGTACTGGTTACAGCAGGCGAAGTGGACTTAACCGTCACCTTGTAACCTGCACCCGCAGGTGTACCCGCCGGAATTATTCCGTTAACAAACGGAACATAAAAACCATTATAACTTCCTATCAGTTTACCTGGTGCAAAATTACCTGCGGCATCTGATAAATAAAGATTAAAGGTGTTGTTTTGAGCTATACAGCCGCTGGCGTCATTGATATTGATGGGTACCGCGATATTTGACCCACCGCCGTATGGCCCCGGATCAACTTTGCCAACAGTGATGGTTTGGGCAAAAGAGCTTATAAAAGTAAATATGGTGAAAAGTGCTAAAAAAAATAAGCGCTTAGTAAACGTTTTATTCATCAATGTTACTTCAATTATCAGTAAATATTTACCCAACCAATTATTTGCGGATCACGGAACGTATTAATTCTAAGTATTTTACGTAGGATCACCCTATAAAATCATTGGTCATTTGTACGAAAAATGAAGCATTTAGTTACGGAAAATCGCCCTATATTGTAAAAAGTCGGGCAAAAGAAAGAATAATATCATGCAGGTAATGAAAGTTTTACAAGTGTTGATTAAATAACAGTAAATGCGATACTGGGAATATGGGGATGAGCCGCTAAGACTCATGCAAAACCGTAAGCGATGTCTGTATAAAATGTGGTAATATTCAGCAAAAAATAGTTCAGACATGGGTGTTAATTTCCGGCTCAAATATAGGCAGATTAAGCGAAACTGATCACCCAAAAAACAAATAAGCAACCAATATAGCGGCAATAACACCGGCAAGATCGGCGATCAAACCGGCGGGTATGGCATAGCGGGATTTTTTGATACCGACTGAACCGAAGTATAGGGCGACAATATAAAAAGTAGTATCAGCCGAACCATTGAAGATAGAGCCTAAACGCCCCGCAAAACTATCAGGCCCGAAAGTTTGCATCGTATTGATCATCATGGCCTTTGAACCTGAGCCGCTTAACGGTTTCATATAAGCTACCGGCATGGCATCTACAAATCGGGTGTCCAGGTGCATGCTGGTAACTGCCCATCTTAAGCCGTCGTTGATATAACCCAGTGCACCGCAGTTGCGAAATACACTAATAGCTACCAGCATAGCCACCAAGTAGGGTATGATCTTAACAGATGTTTCAAAACCTGCCTTAGCGCCATCTATAAACGCTTCGAATACATTCACTTTTTTAATGATGCCGCCGATGATAAAAACTACCGGTATTACAAATAGCAATAAATTACTGGCTACCTTGGAAACTAAATTTATCTGGTCCTTGGTTAAAAACACAGTAAATCCCCAGACCAGCAGTACGATAAAAGTGGTCATTCCGCCCAGCCAGGTTAATATCACCTTGTCGAACAAATTTATTTTTTGCCTGATAGCAACAGCGATCATGCCGACAATAGTGGCAACATAAGTGGCGATGATACATGGGATCAGTACGTCAGCCGGATCTTTGGCGTGCAGGATAAAACGCTGCGCTATGATAGTAACGGGGAGCAACTGCAACCCGGAAGTATGCAGCACCAGGAACATGATCTGCGCATTGGATGCTGTCTCTTTATTAGGGTTAAGCTCCTGCAGGCTTCCCATAGCCCTTAATCCGAGTGGGGTAGCAGCATTATCCAGCCCCAGCAGGTTGGCCGAAAAATTCATGGTCATCTGGCCTATGGCCGGGTGTGATTTGGGTACTTCGGGGAACAATTTATTTAAAAATGGCCCGACAATGCGCGAAAGAAAATTGATGGCTCCGGCTTTTTCGCCAATATTCAGTATACCAAGCCATAAGGCCATATTACCCACCAATGGGAGAGCTATGTCCATTACTGACGAGGTAGAGGAACTAAACATACCATCAACCAATAGCTTAAAAGCCTCGGTATCGCCAAAAAAAACTAATTTGATCAGGGCGAATAAGAAGGCGATCAAAAAGAAAGCTATCCAGATATAATTTAGAGCCATATTTATTGTTCAGGGTTTGAAGATAGTGGTTTTTATAAAAAGTTTCGCTTTTTCAAATCAGAACATTGTTATATTTAATTAAACATATTACTAATTATGACTGAAGAACTTGTGGCCAGTATAGATCAATTTATAAATCTTACCAACAAACAACCGGTTGACTGGGAAAGCAGGCCTGCGCCCGGAAAATGGTCGAATAAGGAGATCATCGGGCATTTATGTGACAGCGCGCAGATCAATTTACAACGTTTTGTGCGTTGCACTTATGAAGAAAATTTTAAACTAACCTATGAGCAGGACGAATGGGTTGCCGCGCAGCATTACCAGGAAATGAACATCGAAGATCTGCTGCAGCTATGGAAACTACTCAATTTACAGATAGTGAGGGTACTGGTTTATTATCCTGAAGAAAGACTACAGGCCAAATGCGATAATAGTAAGAAACAAGTGGGCCTGCATACTGTGGAGTGGCTTGCCCAGGATTATTTACGGCATCTTCAGCATCATTTAAACCAGGTCAGATTCAATTAAGTATGCACGGATATTCAGGCACACCACTCGCCAAGAAGTTAGGCATAAAGGATGGTTTTCATATCAGCCTGGTCAATGTTCCTGACTATTACATGGATCTTTTTACTAATCTGCCTGTTAATTTATACTTTGAAGATAACGAAAGTGTGAAAGTTGACCTGATTCATTTCTTCACTAAAAGTAATGATGAATACAGAGCATTGTTATCATCATTAAAGAAGAGAATAAAGCCAAATGGCGTCATCTGGGTATCCTGGCCCAAGAAAGCATCAAAAGTAGCGACTGACATCACTGAGGATATTATCCGGAACTATGCCCTGCAAATAGGGCTGGTGGATATTAAGGTTTGCGCTGTAGACGATATATGGTCTGGATTGAAATTGGTTATACCGGTGAAGGACAGGATAAGTAGTTGAAAAGTTGTAAGGTTTGAAGGTTGAAATGTTGTTGCCCTGGCTTTTTTAATAAAATAATCAATAACCTTCCAACTTTACAACATTTCAACCTTCCAACAACAACGTCAGTTGTACGCCGTAATGTGTTTATCCGACACGACATGAATATCATATTCACGCTTTAGGGGATCGTAAGGAGCGGTATCATTTACGGTGATATAAATGCTTCCCAGGTCTTTTACTACGAAGGTTTGTACATCAGCAGCCACAGAATTTTTGTCGACATATTGGGCTATGGAGTTATGGATCAGGTCGTATTGCTCCAATTCGTTGGTTTGCAATTCAATAAACAATCGTTTACCATCAAGGCGTATATCGACATCAACATGGCTGTTCCCTTCCTTTGAGCTGTAACTCCTGTTTTTGATATTATTCTTTTTTCCTGTAATTAAATATCCTTTGGCCATCATAAAAGTATCAGCCTGCTGCAGGTTATTTTGCAACAAAAATTTCAGGTCATCGTATGACAGTAAATGCTTTTGACCAAAGCAAAATAAACCTGAACAACTGAATATGAAGACCAGCAGCGTTTTTTTCATGGATATAAATCTATGTTATTGTTTGTAAAAGGTCAGAAATATTTATTGTCGGACAGCAACTGTATTAAAAATATTACCTTAGCAACCTTAACATGAGTACTATGCCTACTATTCAACTTTCGCGTGTTCACGGTGATTTTGGCTTTGAGGCCACAGATCAAAATGGACACACCATAAAAATGGACAGCAGCCCCGAAAGCGGTGGCGAAAATTTTGGTGTACGACCTATGCAAACCTTATTGATGGGCCTGGGTGGATGCTCGGCTATTGATGTGATCAGCATATTAAAAAAGCAGCGCCAGGAAGTGGTGGATTATAAAATGACCATCAGCGGCGAACGTGAGGTTGGTAAAGAGCCCTCCTTATGGAAATCCATCCTGGTTGAATTTCATTTATATGGTAATATCGACCCTGATAAGGCCAGCCGTGCTGTTGATCTTTCTGTAAATAAATATTGCTCGGTTGCCGCTACTTTAATGGGAGCGGGAGCTGAAATCAAAACGCAGGTGTTTATACATCCTGCTGAATAATCATTCTATTACATTTTTTATCCCATGTCGACCAAATTAGATCCCGTTACCCAGGCTATACGCATACAAACCCCCAGAACTTCACAGCAAGAACATTCAACACCGCTATACCTTACCAGCAGCTTCATATTTGATGAAGCGGAAGCCATGCGGGCAGCTTTTGCTGATGAAACAGATGATAATATTTACAGCCGTTTCAGCAATCCCAATGTGGATGAGTTTGTAGCCAAAATGTGTGCCTTAGAAGGCGCCGAAGCAGGTTTTGCTACATCGACAGGCATGAGCGCGATATTTTCGTCCATGTTTGCCTTGTTGCAACAAGGTGATCATTTGATCTGCTGCAGCTCCGTTTTTGGGAGCACATTTACCATGGTAACCAAATACCTAATTCGTTTTGGTATTACAAGCACTTTAGTACCTGCCGGTGATAACGCTGCCTGGGAAGCTGCTGTGCAGCCCAGCACCAAAATGATCTACCTGGAAACGCCAACCAATCCGCAACTGGAAGTGCTTGACCTGGAATGGATCGGGCAGTTTTCCAAAAAACACGGACTTATTTTAAACGTAGATAATTGTTTTGCTACCCCATTACTGCAAAAGCCAATAGATTTTGGGGCCGACCTGGTTGTGCACTCGGCTACCAAATGGATTGATGGGCAGGGCAGGGTATTGGGTGGTATCGTGGTAGGCCGTGCTGATCTGATCAAAGAGATCTATCTTTTTTGCAGGAATACGGGCCCGTCTATGTCGCCATTTAATGCCTGGGTGCTTAGCAAGAGTTTAGAAACACTGGACGTACGCATGCAGCGCCATTGCGAAAACGCGCTTAAAATAGCTGAGACATTACAAAGCCATCCCAATGTGGAATGGGTTAAATATCCTTTTTTACCAAATCATCCCCAATATGAAATTGCTAAAAAGCAAATGAAAATGGGCGGTGGCGTATTTTGCCTCGAGATAAAAGGCGGCCTGGAAGCCGGGCGCAAATTTTTGGATTCGCTGGAAATGTTGTCGGTAACTGCCAACCTGGGCGATACCCGTAGTATTGCTTCGCACCCGGCAAGCACTACTCATTCGCGGTTGACAGATGAGCAACGGGCATCGGTAGGCATTACACCCGGCTTGATCCGTATTTCTGCGGGTTTGGAAAAGGTGGAGGATATTATTGCTGATATTACACAGGCATTGGTAAAAAGCGCACTTTAATGATATAAATAGCATGGAACGATCAGTACCAATCCCTACTTTGCACTTGTTCCCGGTGCTGGATGAGTTACTGATCGATCTTTTGCGTTCACTATCTCCCGAAGATTGGAACAAACCTACGCTCGCCAAACAATGGATGGTAAAGGATATCGCGGCGCACTTGCTGGATACCAACATGCGCGCCGTTGCTGGAAGTAAAGGCTATACACCACCGCCACCTCAAAACATCAACAGCTATCAGGAGCTGGTTGCATACCTTAATGATCTCAACGCCGTTTGGGTAAAAGCAATGCAAAGGATCGCCCCAACCCAACTCATCGACCTGCTGGAAAGTACCGGAAAGCAATACCGTGCCTATATTTCCACACTCGATCCTTTTGGTCCTGCCAGGTACGGCGTTTCCTGGGCGGGTGAGGATCATTCAACAAATTGGTTTGATATCGCAAGGGAATACACTGAAAAATGGCACCATCAGCAACAGATACGCGATGCTGTCGGCAAAACCGATGCCTTGATGAACAGGGAATTATTTTATCCCTGTATAGATACCTTTATGTGTGGGCTGCCGCATGCTTATAGAAACGTAAAGGCCGATAACGGCACGCTCATTCAATTTACCATAAGCGGGGAAGCGGGCGGTAACTGGTATTTAAAGAAAACAGAAGACAGCTGGCAGTTAACTAAAGTAATGCCTGAAAGTAATGTTGATGCTTCAGTTACTATTCCGCCCGATGTTTCATGGAAACTTTTTACAAAGGGTATAAGCCGGGAAGCAGCTATTGAAAAATCAATTGTAAGTGGTGATCAATTCCTTGCTGAAAATATATTCGGGATGGTTTCTGTAATGGCTTAGCGGTTGTCTTTATAGCAATCAAATGATAATAACAAGACTCAGGAATAAACAAAGAAAGCCGCTTGATTCAAGCGGCTTTCTTTGTTTATATCATCAACCTAAGGGCCTTCAAAAAAATCAGCCAGGGGCCCGAAATAGGAGTCATCCCATCCTTCGGCAAAACTATCATAATCCTTATCAGGGATATTGGTATGCCTTACTTCTGCCGAAGTAGTATTGTTTTTAGCAGGATGAAGCTTGATTGTTACTATCGATTCTTCGGGATGCCCATCGAAATACCATTGCTGCACGATCTTTTTTCCTTCTTCAAATTCTATGTTTTTACCGACTATGCTGCCATCCCACATGGAAAATTCCGATCCCGGTTCTGTGCTCATCACCGCTTCATCACCCGTCCATAACTCAATGGTAAGCGGATTAGTTAAGGCGATATAAACTTCTTCCGGAGTGGCCGGTATATCGTAGTATTTTTTGAAATCTTTCACGGGTGCAATTTAGCAGAATTAACTGACAGGCCCTATTGGCAAAACAGTCTTTCCGTACACTTCATTTAAAACATTAGCAATTCCAGCATATATGGCTGATAATCCGCATATGATGCCTTCGTACCCGGCTAAGTGTTTGATGGAAGCATTACCTGTACAGTCGCCGACTGCTAATAAAATAAATAATACAGTGAGTGATCCGAAAACAAATTGCAGGGCCTTATTCAACCTTAAAGTACCGAAGAACAAGCAAAAGGTAAATAGTCCCCATATGGAAAGGTAAGCGACCATTGCGTTTTCAGATGCCGCGGCAACCCAGCCTAATTTGGGCATCACGATGAGGCCAACCAGTGAAAGCCAGAAAAAGCCATAGGAAGTAAAAGCTGTGAGTCCGAAGGTGTTGTTCTTTTTAGCCTCAATAATGCCGGCAATAACCTGGGCAAGACCGCCGTAAAAAAGGCCCATAGCCAGTATCATAGAGTTCATTTCAAAGAAACCGGCATTGTGTAAATTGAGCAAAACGGTTGTCATGCCAAATGCACATAAGCCTAAAGGTGCGGGATTAGCAGTCCCATCCTTAGCAGGAACAGGTGTTGTAGGGATCATAATGATTAGGGTTTTATTGGTTTATGATGCAATATAGTAAAAATGATTACACCGATTATAATAGGATTACACCGATTTTTTGATGTTAATCGGCTCATTATGTCATTGGGTTTTAAGTTTCAACAATAACCTTTTACCTTTCCCCTTTATCCTTTTACCTTTATAAAATGCAAAAACTCGTTTTGATCCGCCACGGCGAAAGTATCTGGAACAAGGAAAACCGCTTTACGGGCTGGACGGATGTCGACCTTTCAGAAGAGGGTTATGCTCAGGCCAAACGTGCCGGGCAATTGCTTAAAAAGCATGGATATACCTTTGATATCGGCTTTGCATCGGTTTTAAAAAGATCGATCAAAACGCTGCACATCGTTCTGGAAGAAATGGATCTGCTGTGGATACCTGTTCTAAAATCATGGCGGTTGAATGAACGTTTTTACGGGGCCCTGCAAGGTTTGAATAAAGAAGAGGTTGTCGCCAAATACGGCGAGGAGCAGGTGCACAAATGGCGCCGCGACCCACATGAACTGCCACCGGAAATTACTAAGGATGATGAGCGTTTTCCGGGACATGATATCCGCTATAAGGATATGACCGACCGGGAACTGCCTTTAACTGAAAACCTGGCCGAAACGATGGACAGGGTATTGCCGTTCTGGTCAGAAATGATCGTGCATGCTATGCGGAGGAATCAAAAGGTGATCGTATCCGGGCATGGTAACAGTTTACGTGCCTTGATACAATATATTGACATGCTGCCCGATGAAGAAGTAACTAAACTGGACCTGCCTACAGGGATCCCGTTAGTGTATGAGTTGGATGAAGGATTGAACAGGATCAGACATTATTATTTGGAATAATGGGTTTACATGGTTTACAAAATTTAGGACATTTAGCAGTTAAAATATTGATAATCAATATTTTAATAGTTGCAGGGTGTAAACCATAATTTAGGCTGAAGAATTTTAAATTCGAAATTGAACATCCGAAACGGCATAGCCCTCTTGAGCACCTCGGAAACATAGATAAAAGCGAAAAATCCGAAATCAAGCTCAGTTTTCCTTATCATACAACACCGCCGCCTTCTCAGCCGAAGTTTTGATTCCCTTGATCATGGCCGAACTAAAGCCATTATGCTCCATTTCGTTTAAGCCTGCTATCGTACAGCCTTTAGGCGAGGTTACTTTATCTATTTCCTGCTCTGGATGGGACGAGAGTTGCAACAACAGGTCGGCGGCGCCTTTGGCAGTTTGCGCAGCCATTTTAAGAGCATCATGCGCATGGAAACCTATCTCAGTTCCACCTTGCGATGCCGCGCGGATCGAGCGTAAAAAGAAGGCTATGCCACAGGCGCATAATGCGGTTGCCGAGGTCATTAGTTCCTCGTTGATCTGGATGGTTACGCCAACGGTATCAAACAGCGATTTCACTAGTTGCATACTTTCTGCTGCGGCATTATCGGTAGCAATGCAGGTCATAGATTGGCCGATAGCGATGGCAGTATTTGGCATAGCACGTACCACCTGCACCTCCATCCCCAATTGCTGGCGGATGTCACTACAGCTCACACCCGATATCACCGAGATCAGTAAATGCTTCTGTTCCCATACAGCCGGTTTAATTTCATGCAGGAGTTTATTCAACTGCTGTGGTAATACAGCCAGCACGACAATGTCAGCCCCTTTTACGGCTTCTGAATTATCGGCAGTAACGTTGTAACCGATATCGGCAAGTGGGGCCAGGGCCTTTACATTACGACGGGTCAGCGTAATTTGCCCGGGTTGGTAAATGCCTGCTTTAACCAATCCTTTGGCTAATGAAAGCCCGATGTTGCCGCTGCCTAATATGGCTATGTTTTGTGTGCTCATTTCTTGTTTGTTAATCGTGTACCAAATGCTTGTTTTTGTTTTAACTGCCCCAAATCGTCAGAATGACCGATGATGACCGCTTTTACCCCGCAACTTATGGCCGTAAAGGCATTATCCAGTTTGGGCAGCATGCCACTGTGGATGATCTGTTTTGTTTTTAGTTCTTCGTACCTGTCCGGATCGATCTCTCTTATCAATGAATCTTCATCGTTAATATCCTGTAAAACGCCCTTTTTCTCAAAACAATAGATTAAGGTGGTTTCATATAATTTGGATAGCGCAACTGCCAGCGCCGAAGCAATGGTATCGGCATTGGTATTCAATAACTGGCCCTCGCCGTCATGTGTTATGGCGCAGAAAACAGGGGTAAAACCTGCCTCCAGTAGCCGCTGGATATTTTTTGGGTCGATAGACTTGTCATCAATATCACCTACGAAGCCGTAATCAATAGTTTTCACCGGGCGTTTTTTGGTGCGGATAAAATTGCCATCGGCACCAGTGAGCCCGATAGCATTATTACCGAAGCGCTGTAACTGCGCTACGATGTTTTTATTGATCAACCCACCATAAACCATGGTAACCACACGGAGGGTTTCAATATCGGTTATCCGACGGCCATCCACCAATTTAGGCTCGATACCCAACGTTTCTGATAGCTGTGTTGCTACTTTGCCACCGCCATGCACCAAAATTTTGTAACCATCCAACGAGGTAAAATCCTTCAGAAAATGATAAAGATTCTCCGAATTGTCGATCACATTGCCGCCGATCTTGATAATATGCAGTTGCTGTTTACTCATGGGTATTAGTCCGGTATTCAATAAGGGCTTAAAAATAGCAATTCGATATTACTTATTTTTCATAAAAGATGTCAGCCTAAAAACATACTTGCCATAAATGCGGTTGGAAATAGCATCGGTAAAATGTTTTTATCGTTATTTTGCACACGAAAGTTCAGGGCAACCTATTTATTTATATGGATTTAAAGAAAACTGCAGGCAGGCCGCGTATCGTTATTATCGGTGGAGGATTTGCCGGTATCAATCTCGCTAAAAAGTTAAAGAATAAACCAGTGGACGTGTTGATGCTTGATAAGCATAATTACCACACTTTTCAGCCGCTCCTTTACCAGGTGGCCATGGGTGCCATTGAAGCGGACTCTATTGGCTTCCCGGTGAGGCGAATATTTACCCATCAAAAAAACTTTACGTTTAACCTTGCAGAGGTGCAGACGATCAACCCGGAAAAGAATAGCATTGTAACTGATATAGGGGAGATTGAATATGATTACCTGGTAATTGCCACCGGGGCCAATACCAATTTTTTTGGAAACAAAGAAATTGAGCATTATACCATGCCGATGAAAAATATCAGCGAGGCGCTGAATATCCGCAGTTTTATGCTCCAAAACCTGGAGAAGGCGGTGGTGACCACAGACAAGGCTGAAAAGGACGCCTTAATGACCTTTGTGGTAGTGGGAGGCGGGCCAACAGGCGTTGAGCTATCAGGTGCACTGGCGGAAATGCGTAATCATGTACTTTGCAAGGACTATCCCCAGCTTTGCGAAGAAGACATGCGGGTTTACCTGGTTGAGGGGAAACCTGTGGTGCTTGGGGCAATGTCCGCAACCGCTTCTGCGGCTGCGAAAAAGGGATTGATCAAGATGGGTGTGGTTATTTATAACAGTGTACACGTGCAAAGTTATGATGGGCTTGAATTAAAAATAGACGATGGTACTGTTATCAAGACCAGAAATGTATTCTGGGCAGCAGGAGTAATAGGAGAGGTGCCTGGCGGTTTGCCGGAAAGCACCCTGACAAAGGGTCGAAGGATACAAGTTGATGAGATCAACAGGGTAGTCGGCTATCAGAATATATTTGCTATTGGTGATGTGTCAGCCATGCTATCTCCCGAAATGCCAAATGGTATACCTGGCATGGCACAGGGTGCTATTCAAACAGGTAAACACCTGGCTAAAAATTTGATGCACCTTATTAATGGTGAGCCAACCCAACCGTTTAAGTATTTTGATAAAGGCTCATTGGCTACAGTGGGGCAAAACAAAGCGGTGGCAGATATCAGAAGGTTGCATTTTCATGGTTTTTTTGCCTGGGTGCTATGGATGTTTGTTCACTTAATGTCGCTGGTAGGCTTTTCAAATAAGCTAAGCGTGTTGGTTAGCTGGGCTATAAAGTATCTTACTAAAAACACGGATAACCGCCTGATCGTTCGTTTCTTTAATACTGAAACACGTATGACAGATCCTGTTTCCAAATAGATAGTTTAGTGTTTCGCGTCGCCGGATAATTTCGACATGTAATCAGCAATATCACGTATATTACTATCAACACTTTGGCCGAGAGAATTGATGATATTTTCCCGTTCCGTTTCCGTCCGGTTCTGGCTCAGTTTCTTTTTAGCCTGCAAGTCGGTTACTTCGATCTCAAAAGCCACAATCCCGTTCATCATCCTGGATTTGTAATCATCCGGCAACCTTTGCCATTGCTGATAGTAACCTGGTTCAAACGTCTCGATCGTATGTTTTAATAATTCAGCCTTTTGTTCAACGCTTTCCAATATAGCAGCCACACCGTAAGCATGTATAGCAATATAATTCCATGTTGGTACAACGGTCTCCGTTTCATAATGGGATGGAGAAATATACGCGTGAGGTTCAGTGAAAATCACCAAAGAGGTTTTGTCAAATACCCGTTTAGAATGAGGATTGGATTTTGCAAAATGAGACCGAAGGATCAATTTATCGTTTTCATTTTTAACCAAAAAAGGCAGGTGCGTAGCTTCGGGAATACCATTTATATCAGTTACGATGGTGGCAAAACTATACCGCTGCATAAAGGCGATGATCTCTTGTTTGTCTGTAAAGGAGTTGAATGAAGGGATATACATCTGCTTATAGAATCAAGAATAAAAAGCCAGGAATCAAGATATAATCAAATTTAATCCTTTTAATTTACAAACTCTCCAGCATCTGCTTTAATACCGCCTGCGCGGCCCATACCCGGTTTCCGGCCTCATGTATCACTATCGAATTTGGCCCATCCAGTATTTCGTCAGACAGTTCGAGATTTCTACGTACAGGCAAACAATGCATTACTTTGGCATTATTGGCGCTTTTAAGCTTTTCGTTGGTCAGCATCCAATCCTCATGTCCGCCAAATACCTGTCCGTAGGGCTCATAAGCCGACCAGTTTTTTACGTAAATAAAATCTGCTCCGGCTAATGCTTCATCCTGGTTATTGGTAATGTTGGGACCTTGTGTAAAATCAGTACAAAGCTCATAGCCTTTTGGATGGGCGATGGTAAAGTCAACATCAGCCTTGCACATCCATTCGGCAAAAGAATTGGGTACGGCTTGTGGTAAGGCCTTGATATGTGGCGCCCAGGTTAATACTACTTTTGGGCGAGGGGTTGTTTTTAGTTCTTCGATAGTTACCAAATCGGCCAGGCTTTGCAAGGGGTGACGTGTTGCTGATTCGAGGCTCACAACAGGCACCTTACAATATTTTACAAACTTGTTGAATATGCTTTCGCTATAATCCTCATCACGATCCTTTAATCCGGGAAATGAGCGCACTCCAATAATATCAGCATATTCGCCCATCACAGCGGCAGCTTCCCGAATATGCTCTACCGTGGTGCCATTCATAACGGCCCCGTCCTGTAGTTCCAATGCCCAACCTTCTTTGTCGATGTTCAATACGATCACATTCATACCCAGGTTAAGGCCCGCCTTTTGGGTACTCATACGGGTACGCAGGCTTGGATTTAAAAATACTAAGGCCAGTGTCTTGTTTTTACCCAAATGCTGATGCGCATAAGGGCTTTGCTTTAGCTGTAAAGCTTCCTTAACAAGCGATTGGATGTTGGTTACATCGTGAACAGAGGAGAATAGTTTCATATTTTTTTTCTGTCATTCTGAGCATAGCGAAGAATCTACAGCCGATTAGATTCTTCGCTATGCTCAGAATGACAATTAGGTTAATTGATGATTTAGTACTGTAGCAAATGCTTCCAAAAATCTATCGGCATAAGCTTTGGTCAAATTTAATGCAGGCAATAACCTGATCACATTTGGTTTGGCTTCGCCTGTGAAGATATGATGTTTGAATAACAGGTCTTTACGTACATGTGCCAATTCTTCCGGCAGTTCAATACCTATCATCAGCCCGCGACCGCGAACTTCTTTTACCTGTTCAAATTTCTTTAATTCATCTATCAAATAACCACCTACCTCGGCGGCATTTTGCATCAGATTGTACTGTTCTATTTCTTCAAGCACGGCTAACCCGGCCGCGCATGCCAAATGGTTACCGCCAAATGTGGTGCCCAACATACCATAAACCGATTGTATTTTTGGTGAGATAATGATACCACCAACCGGGAAGCCGTTGCCCATTCCCTTAGCCATGCTATAAATATCAGCATTGATGCCGGCAAAGTCATGCGAGAAGAATTTACCCGTCCGTCCGTATCCGCATTGTACCGAATCGGCTATAAATACGGCATTATATTGATCGCAAAGCGATCTGATCTTCTGTAAAAAGCTTACACTGGCTACTTGTATCCCGCCTACGCCCTGTATACCTTCGATGATAACAGACGATATTTCATTATTTGTAAAGGCCTGTTCTAAAGCTTGCTCATCGCCCCACGGCAAAAAGATCACATTGTCCGTTTCGTTGATGGGCGCAACAATTTTGGGATTGTCGGTAACTGCCACAGCCAAAGATGTGCGTCCGTGAAAAGATTTACGAAACGCGATGACCTTCTTCTTCCCGTTGTAAAAAGAGGCCAGTTTAAGGGCGTTCTCATTGGCTTCGGCACCAGAGTTACACAAAAATAACTGGTAATCTTCTTTACCCGATACGTGACCCAACTTTTCAGCCAACTCCTTTTGCAAGGGTATCTCGATAGAATTTGAATAAAAGCCTATCTGATGCAATTGATCTTCCAATCGTTTTACATAATGCGGGTTGGTATGACCAATAGATATAACCGCATGGCCGCCATAAAGGTCAAGATATTCGGTACCCTTATCATCATAAACAAGACTTCCAACACCTTTTACAATGTTGATCGGGTTGATTGGATATACATCAAATAGTTTCATAGTCATTATATTAAAAAGCTGTGGCTTTCAGTTTTAGTCCTGCTGTTTCATCAAAACCAAATAGCAAGTTCATATTCTGCACTGCCTGCCCCGATGCACCTTTTGTCAAATTATCAATAATGCTCGTGATCAATAACTTACTGCCATGTTTAGCTACCTGTATAAAGCATTTGTTAGTATTCACCACCTGTTTCAGGTCGATATTACGATTGGTAACATGTGTGAAGGGGTGTGTTGCATAATAATCCTCATGCAGTTTTAAAGCCTCATCACCTGACAGATCGCAATCCAAATAAATGGAAGCGATAATTCCACGGGTATAATCGCCGCGATAGGGGATAAAGTTGATCGTTTGTCCAAAGCCTGGCTGTAATTGATTCAAAGACTCCCCAACCTCGTTTAAATGCTGATGTTCGAATGCTTTATAAACAGAAAGGTTATCATTACGCCAGGTAAAATGCGTTGTAGCTGATGGGGCCTGCCCGGCACCGGTTGAACCTGTAGTGCCTGTAATGTGCACCTCACTGTTTAACAAACCTGCAGATGCTAAAGGCAATAAGCCCAATTCCAGGCAAGTAGCAAAGCAACCAGGATTAGCTATGTTTTGCGCTTGCTTAATAGCTTGCAGGTTTAACTCAGGTAACCCGTATACAAAGCTTTTTGCTTTATGCTTTGAGCTTTTAGCTAACCTAAAGTCCTGGCTCAAATCGATTATTTTAACGGTATCCGGAATGTCATTCGCATCCAAAAACTTCTTCGCATCGCCATGTCCAACACATAAAAAAAGCACATCAATATCCGTAGAAAACTCACTGCTGAATTTCAGATCGGTATCACCAAAAAGGTCGGTATGCACTTCGTAAACATAATTACCGCCATTGCTGCCGCTTTGTACAAAGGCGATCTCTACATTGGGGTGATTGATGAGTATCCGAAGCATTTCGCCGCCGGTATAACCAGCACCGCCAATAATTCCGGCTTTGATCTTATTTGATATTGATCCTGTCATTTTTTGTTGATGGTGATGAATATAAAATAAACTCAAGGTCGCTTTGCTCTTTATTGCTGATGAAGTGCTTTTGCCCGGGTTTTATTTCGATGCCCTGTTCGGGTTTCAGCACACTGGTAACGCCATCAATGGTAAAGGTAGCCCTGCCTTTCAGGATGAAAAATACCTGTGTCGATCTTTCATGATAGTGTAACTGCTCGGCTGTATCAGGCGGCATTAATTCCTGCTTTACAGATAAAGCATCGGTATCAATATAGTTCCAGCCATAACAGTCATCGCCCCATTTATAATGGCTGCTGCAATCACTTTTTGAAAATGCGGGGTTATCCATTGTCTGTGTTGTTTACTTTGTGATAGATCATTACCTGGTTGCCAAATATTTTGGAGAAGCCTTTTACATCTTCGCCTGTCCAGGCGTTGTTCATTTCGCCATAACTGCCAAATTTGCTCGACATCAGGTCGTGGGCCGATTCAATACCTGTTACCTGGAAACGGTAAGGGTTCAGTTCAACAAACACTTTACCGCTTACATTGTGCTGGGTATCAGTCAAGAACGCTTCGATATTGCGCATAATAGGGTCGTGAAACTGACCTTCGTGCAGCCAGTTGCCATAAAAGGTAGACAGCTGATCCTTCCATGAAAGCTGCCATTTGGTTAGCACATGTTTCTCCAATGTATGGTGAGCCTTAATAATGATAATAGGCGCAGCAGCTTCAAAGCCTACACGGCCCTTGATGCCGATAATGGTATCGCCCACATGAATATCCCTGCCAATACCATAAGGCTGTGCAATGGCTTGTAATTCCTGTATAGCCTGGGTAGGGTGGTCATATTTTTTACTATCGATGCCAACTAATTCACCTTTTTCAAAGGTCAATTCAATATTCCGGGTTCCCGATGCCGTCATTGGAGTTGGCCAGGCATCTTCCGGTAAACCTAAATTAGATGTCAATGTTTCCTTGCCACCAACTGAAGTACCCCAAATCCCTTTGTTGATCGAGTACTTCGCTTTCTCAAAGTTCATCTCCACACCATGATCTTTCAGGTACTGTATTTCCTGCTCACGGCTTAATTTCAGATCACGTATAGGGGTTAATATCTGTACTTCAGGTACCAAAATATTGAAGATCATGTCAAACCGCACTTGGTCGTTACCTGCACCGGTGCTGCCATGGGCCACATATTCGGCACCAATTTCCTTGGCATAATTGGCGATAGCGGTCGCCTGACTAACTCTTTCAGCGCTTACAGATAGGGGATAGGTGTTGTTTTTCAACACATTGCCGTAGATCAGATAACGTACGCAGGTATTGTAAAAATTTTCAGTTTCATCCACCACATGGTGCGAGGTTACGCCCATACGGTAGGCTCTTTGCTCCACATGATACAGTTCATCGGCACTGAAACCACCTGTGTTTACAATTACTGAGTGCACTTCCATGCCCAGATCCTGGGTTAAATAAATGCAGCAGAAAGAAGTGTCAAGTCCTCCACTATATGCTAATACTACCTTTTTTTTCATATTATTCTTTTATGTAGAGACGCAATACTTTGCGTCTTGATGTAATGTTTTGAGACGCAAAGTATCGCGTCTCTACCATCACAAGGGCTGTTCGTCCGTTTTTAGCGTCAAACTGATCTTGTCCATTCTCTTTTTTATCGCATTCTCGATACGCTCAAGCAAGGTAGCCTTATGCGTTATCTTTTTCATTTTATCTTCGTAATCTTTTTGTATTTCGGCAGGATCAAACAACATGGCGGTGCACATGCAGTTCTTCCGATCCTTGCTGGTTAATATATCATAGTTAACGCAGCTTTTGCAGCCCTGCCAAAAATTTTCGTCCTGCGTAAGTTCCGAATAGGTTACCGGCTCATAGCCCAATTCCGAATTGATCTTCATTACAGCCAGACCAGTTGTCAATCCGAATATTTTTGCTTCAGGATATTTCTTTCTCGAGAGTTCAAATATTTTATGCTTAATGGCCTTTGCTAAGCCCACTTTTCTGAATTGCGGGTTTACTACTAATCCTGAGTTAGCCACAAAATCACCATGGCTCCAGGTTTCGATATAACAAAAGCCTGCCCAGGTGCCATCTTTATGAAAAGCGATCACAGCCTTTCCTTCCAGCATTTTATTAGCAACATATTCAGGTGAACGTTGGGCTATACCTGTTCCACGCGCTTTAGCAGATTCGGCCATTTCATCGCAAATATGCGGAGCATAGTCAACATGCTGGGCAGAGGCAACCTGTATATCGAAATCTTGTATGGTCATTGAAATAGAAAAAATTAACGTTAAATTCTGGCTTTGTGGGCCAATACGTAATCAGATGAATTTTTGTTGATGAAGTTTAAAACCTCAACTGGGTAAATGGCAGATATCAATTAAACCCGGGGGATATAGAGCCTTCGTCGTGAAGGTGAAAATTCACAAAAAGGTGAAACCAAAGCAGCGGCAACCGGAGCAAATATTGCTCTTATCGCGGGCTTATTTAAGCTTTGCTGGATCATTTTTATGCGCGTTTTATTGTTTTTTAATTTGGGTGCAAATTATCGCATAAATTTTTACTTATGCAAGAAAAATTATGTTTAATGTTGATAGGGTGACTTTTGGGTGCTTGAATGAGTTGATTAAGTTGATTAGGTTATTTAGTTGGTATAAGTTTTAACCCAATCAACTTATTCAACGCTTCGAAAGAACATCATTAACGATCATATCCGCATGGATGCGGGAGTTTTCGATGAACCAAAGGTGGGTATCCATGCCTCCGCATACTACGCCTGCCAGGTAAATGCCTTTCAGGTTGGTTTCCATAGTTTGGGGGTTATAATGGGGCAGGCATTTGGTGTCTTCTGATAATACAATGCCCATTTTCTTCAGGAAATCAAAGTTTGGCCGGTAGCCTGTCATCGCCATTACAAAATCATTCGGGATGGTTATTTTTCCTTCCGGTGTTTGTACATCCACCTCATGTTCACGTACTGCGGTCAGGCTTGAGTTAAAGTAGGCCTTGATGCTGCCTTCCTTAATGCGGTTGATGATATCCGGCCGCACCCAGTATTTTACCCTGTGGCTAACTTCATCACCTCTTATCGCCAAAGTAACCTCGGCGCCTTTGCGGTAAGTTTCCAAAGCCACATCAATGGCCGAATTGCTTGAACCTACTACCACCACCTTTTGCAAGGCATAGTAATGAGGATCTTTATAGTAGTGCTTCACCTTGGGCAGGTCCTCGCCGGGTATATCAAGGTTAACGGCGATGTCATAAAAACCGGTCGATACGATGACATTCTTCGCCTCGTATTCAGCTTTGCTGGTTTTGATGCGGTAAGTTCCTTCCGCGTTTTTTATTCCAGTTACTTCCTCAAACAGATTTACTTTAAGGTGATTGGAGAAGGCTACCCTGCGGTAATACTCCAGTGCCTCGGCGCGGTTGGGTTTGTTGCTGATGGTAACAAAAGGTATTCCACCGATCTCCAATTTCTCTGAGGTAGAGAAGAAGGTCATGGTAGCAGGATAGTTATAAAGCGAATTAACCAGGCAGCCTTTTTCGACAATAATATAGCTTAAACCGGCCTTTTGCGCGGCTAACCCGCAAGCTAATCCAATTGGGCCACCGCCTATAATGAAGATATCGAGCATTGTTGTTATTCAATTATAGCGATGGGTTTCAAACCCATCGCTATGGTTAATTGATGTGTTTATGATTTTACCAGCACATCCGCATATTCCTTCACCCTGTTAAATACCGACCGGGCAAAGGTACAGGTTGGCAGTATCTTTAGCTTGTTTTCGCGGGCATAATTTACGCCCGCTTCCACCAGTTTATCGCCCATGTGCTTGCCTTGCAGTTGTTCGCTCACTTCGGTATGGTAAATGTTCATTACACCGTCGGTGATCAAAAAGTTCATCAGCCCCAGGCGCTGACCATCATCATCGATATAAAATGAACCTAAGTTGCTGCGTTTCTGCTCCAGTTTTATTTCCATAAGCCAAGTGATCAATCCATGCAATTAAGCAAAATAGATTGAAGAATTATCTATAAGAATAATGAAGATTGCAAAAAAATGATTGGAAAGATTTTCCTGCCCCTGGAGGAAAATAAAAAAAGGGTAAGCTACTTTTATCGCACCGCTACAACCCTCTACCCTTGCTGCGTTCCCACCCTGGGGGAGTTCAAGAGGAGCTGGTCGTAAAAGACTTACCCCGGCACAAAGATAGAAAAAAGGTTGGATTGGGTTAAATATTTGTTAAAAAACGTTGGGTGTATTGGTTGATTAAGTTGGATTGGGTTGATTAAGTTGGTGTAAGTTGTAACTCAATCAACCACTTAACTCAATCAACCCGATCAACTTCGCCTCAAAAAAGACTGATCTGCTGATTCGCACCGCCTATTTTTTTCCTCAGATCTACAGCATTCGGCCGGGCCTTTGTTTCTTCGAAGGGTGTTTGGCGTTCAAACGGCAGCTCTCTATAAAGTTCCCAGGGGGCAAAACTGGCAAATGTCTCCCTGTGCAATACCGTTAACTTTGCTACCTCAAATGTTTCTACCCAGCCGGCATTTTTAAAATGGGGCCATAATACATTAAAGGCATCTATTGGTATGTTGCGGGCAATGGTGATATGCGGCACCAAATATTGCTTCATGTATAAAGGTTTTTTCAACTCTTTAAACCATTTAACTGTTCCTGGTGTCGATCTGATCCTGGCATAAATGGTTTTAAAATCATTGCCGTGGCTGAAGTGATCAAAGCCATCAATAGTTAAGGTAATGGGTGGTAGCGCCTTCAATTTCTTTTCTAACAAGGATATCTGCGGCTCTGTAATAAAATTCTTTTGCCTCACCATGTGCGCAATAGAAATATGGGCTATGGAGTGCATACTCTCATAATTACCTATGATTTTAACTGATTCAAGTTTATGACTCTTTACTATTTCTTTCACATTTTCCGATGGTGAAAGCACCATCATATAATCCATATATCCTTTCATGTCACAGAAATTTAAGGGAGATAAATATGCTAATATTTTTAGCATATGTCCAAATTTATTTTCACATTTGTAGCATGGCCAAACGCTACATCATGCATATCGACCTCGATTCATTTTTTGTGTCGGTGGAGCGGCTGGATAACCCTGCGCTGATAGGCAAGCCTATTATTATTGGCGGTAATGCGCAGCGGGGCATCGTGGCCTCGTGCAGTTATGAAACACGTAAGTTCGGGGTGCATTCGGGTATGTCGTCTCGGGATGCTTTTAAGCTATGTCCGGATGCCATCAGCGTACGTGGCAATCATGAGCGTTATTCGGAAGAGTCGCGCAAGGTGACGAAAATCGTGGAGGATACGGTGCCTTTGTATCAAAAGGCCTCGGTGGATGAATTTTATATCGACCTTACAGGCACCGACCGCTTTTATGACCCCTATAAACTGGCAGCGCAATTGCGGGCGAGGATCATTAAGGAAACTAAGCTGCCGATATCATTTGGGTTGGGATCAGGCAAAACCATAGCTAAAATGGCTACCAACAGGGCCAAGCCCAACGGACAGCTATTTGTGCCCCACGGCAGCGAAATGGCTTTTTTGGCACCCCTGCCCATCTCGGCCATACCCGGCCTGGGCGAAAGCACCTGCAAAAAGATATATGAGTACGGTATCGAAAAAATAGGCGACCTGCAAAAGGTGGAGCTGCGCTTCCTGGAAACGGTGTTCGGTAGGAATGGCAGATGGATATATGAAAAGGCGAGGGGAATAGATTATGGCGAGATCGTGCCGCATAGCGACCGTAAGTCCATATCGACCGAAAACACCTTTATGAACAATGTAACGGACGAACGGACATTGGAAAGCATACTGGTATCAATGACGGAGGAATTATCATCAAAACTCAGGCGCGAAAACAAACTGGCATCGTGCCTCGCGATCAAGATACGCTACGCCAATTTTGAAACGCATACCCAGCAGGAAAAGATCCCCTTAACCGCGGCAGAGCACATATTGATACCCGGCATCAAAAACCTGCTTAAAAAAGCATGGAACCAGCACCGGCCCGTCAGGTTAATAGGAGTGAGGCTGAGTAACCTGGCTACCGGCAGCTACCAGATCAACCTGTTTGAGGATAACGAGCAACAACTGAAATTATACCAGGCGATGGACAGCATCAACTATAGATTCGGCGATAAAACCATTTGCCGGGCTGCCGGTATGGATGTGGGTACGAGGAATTTTAATCCTTTTTTGAGGGATTGAACAGCCCCACCCAAACCCTCCCCGGAAGGGAGGGCTTTAAAAATTAAAAGTTTCCCCTACAGGGGGAGATTTAGAGGGGCTGAGGGGTTTCTTCATCAAAATATCAGTCTGCTCATCGCTACCCAGCATGAATTTGTGGCTGCTGAATTTTACAAAACCTCTTCGCTCGTAGAAGCTAATGGCACGGGCATTATGCTCCCATACGCCGAGCCAGATGTATTTTAATTGATCCTCGATAGCTTTATTTATGGCGAAATCTATCAGGTGCTGACCTATTTGCTTGCCCTGCTGATCGGCAAGGATGTAGATGCGCTCAACTTCAACGGCACTAGTATCTTTAAATCCGGTTTGGGCAGATGCGTAGTTGAGCTTGATATAGCCCACATTTTTATTATTAATAACAGCAAAATAAAAGGCAGAATCCGGATTTTTAATTTCACTCAACAGCTTGGCAGGAGTAAAGGCTAACGAGGTATATGTCTCGAAATCTTCGGAATTGTTTAAATGTTCAAAGGCGTCATAAAAGGTTTTTCGGCCTAAAGTAAGCAGGGCATCAAGGTCGGTTGGATGCACGCGCTGAATGGTGATAGGGGTAAGCATACTGCAAATATATTATTTGCTTGAAAAATGGCCCATATTTTTGTCATTCTGAGCGGAGCGAAGAATCTGCAAGGCGCTTAATAGATGCTTCACTATGTTCAGCATGACAAGAAAAACTATTTATTCAAATTGCCCCTGCAATCTTTCCAATCTATCTATCATCAGGTTAAGCTTTTCTTCCTCGCTTTTAAATATGCGCTTTTTATAGTAGAAGGTTAAGAATAGGAACCAGATAATAGTGAATGAATAGATAGCTACTTTGGTATAAACGGGCCTACTGCGCAATATCTCGATAAAATATAAGGACAGTCCCAGGCTGATGAGCATCAGGAACAGGTAGTAAAACCAGCCGGCAATTTTGGCTCGGTTTTTTTGATACTCTTTAAGATCCTGCAAATAATCGGTAGGATTTTGGGTGGCGTCGTGCTTTTTAAGTATTCGATAGTTGCGGATGATGAGCACGGCATATACCAGCATAGTTAACAGCATAATGAACAGGCCCAAGTAGGTGAGCCATTCGAAGGCAAAGAAGAAGGTAATCACAAAAGTAAGCGCCAGCATAACCACCATCACCACTATGCCGCCATAAAGCTGTCCGGTGATACCCCTGATGCCTTTTTTTATTTGTTTCAGTGTTTCATCCACTGAAAGCTGCTCCTGCTTTGGCTGTCCCTGCCAAACGGAGATCAAATGCTCAAAGTCTTTCATAGTGGTTATATAACTCTGTTAGTTTTTGTTTAATACGGAAAATCTTCACCCTCAGGTTGCCCTCGGAAATGCCAGATATATCGGCAATTTCAGGGTACGGCAATTCATCCAACACCATAGTAATTATAATTCTTTCTGATTCTTCTAATTTCGATATACACTTATACAGCAAGGCCACCTGCTCGTTCTTCTCCGAAAATTCTTCTCTTTTATTTTCAGCTATTTGGGGAGTCAATTCATCCTTTGCCTGCCTTTTTTCAGATCGCAGGTAAGTAAGGCAGGTATTTACAGCTATGCGGTAGATCCAGGTTGATATTTGTGCCTGGTTACGGAATTTATCCAGGTTTTGCCAAACCTTCAAAAAAGTTTCTTGCAACAGGTCATTGGCGGCGTCATCATCGCCGGTATAGCCATAGCACAGATGGAATATTTTTTTTGAATTAGCTTCAAATATTTGCTTGAAGGCTGCTTCTTTAGTATCCAAATCAGTTAAACTTTTATGTTAGACATTTTCAACGATATAATGTTACAACAGGTAATCATTCATATTTAACCATTGCAGCTTTTGTTCGGCCTCGCCAACCATTGCATTAAAATCCTGGCTGTAATCAAATTGCAGGTCCTCGTGTAATTTACCAATAGCGATTCGGATCTTATCCAGCTGGCGGGTTAATATTAAACGCAAAGGTTTGTATGACGAACTGCGCCTGTCAACATATTGCACATAGTTACGGCAAAAATTGATCAATAACTCAATCTCTACCTGTTTTGAGGCGGTAAATTTGATGTATTTATTCAGTATTCTTAATACTTTGCGGAGACCTTTTGCCAGGTGATAATTATTGGATGGCAACTGACTGAACATAAAGCCATTTTCAGCAACCAGGCTTTCGATAAAGGCAGTCTCGTTATCGGCTTCAAATAATAAGTAGGCTGTCAGCTCCTTATTTTCCTTTTTATGGCGAACCAGGCGCAGGCAAAGTTCGGTCAGTTGGGCGTTATCCAAATGCTGCAATTCCTTTTTTATATCCTGTAAGCCATAAACTTTCATGCCCATGCCGCAAACTTAATTATTTTAGTACAATAGTAAATTTTGTAGTTTCGCACACCCATTTGTAATATGAAGAAAAGTAAACTGACGCTGTACATTTTTATCGCCCTTATTTTAGGTGTGGTGGTAGGTTATGTTTACAATATTAAAGTTATTGATACCTATAATACCCGCATATCAGTAGCCGAGACCAATATTAAAACAATTGATGGCCGGTTTGTTCAAATAAAGGACAGCACGGTTGCAGAATATAAACAACTGAAAAACCAACGGGCAACCCAGGTAAAAGAACGTGTGGACGCAACTGCAACCCGCGAAGACAAACTGGAAGGCTTTACTATACTCAGCGATATATTTTTGCGGCTGATCAAAATGATCGTAGCGCCATTGGTGTTCACTACGCTGGTAGTGGGAGTAGCCAAAGTGGGTGATATTAACGCTGTAGGACGCATAGGCGGCAAAACCTTATTGTGGTTTTTGAGTGCTACGTTGATATCACTACTATTGGGTATGCTATTGGTTAATCTTTTTGATCCGGGTGAAACCATGCACCTGGCATTACCTGATGCTCATTTGGGTACAGGAATTAATAAATCGGCATTATCCTTACGGGATTTTGTAGGCCATGTATTTCCGAGAAGCTTTATTGAATCGATGGCCAATAACGAGATATTACAGATCGTGGTATTCTCTTTGTTTTTTGGTGTCGCCACTGCGGCGATAGGCGAGAAAGGCGAAATCGTGATCAAGGCAATGGACGCCATATCCTACGTGATATTAAAAATTACCGGCTATGTGATGAAGCTGGCGCCGATAGCCGTATTTGGGGCGATAACCGCAGTGGTGGCTAAACAGGGGTTAGGCATTATATCCACCTATGCCACTTTTATCGGTGAATTTTACTTTTCCCTATTCCTGCTTTGGCTGATCATCATTTCGGCAGGATTTTTTGTGTTGAAGAGGCGAGTATTTACGCTTGTCGGCAATATAAAGGATGCCATGTTGATCGCCTTCAGTACCTCTACCAGTGAGGCTGCATATCCAAAAATATTGATAGAACTGGAGCGTTTTGGCTGCAGTAATAAGATAGTAAGTTTTGTATTACCACTGGGTTACTCGTTTAACCTGGATGGCTCTATGATGTATATGACTTTTGCCTCGTTGTTTTTAGCCCAGGCTTATGGTATACATATGCCTTTTGGGCATCAGCTATCCATGTTGTTAGTATTAATGCTGACCAGTAAAGGGGTAGCTGGAGTACCGCGTGCATCGCTGGTTGTAATTGCCGGTACGATGGCCATGTTCAATATCCCGGAAGCGGGGTTAGCCCTGTTGATCGGTATTGACCCGCTGCTCGATATGGGTAGATCTGCAACTAATGTGCTAGGCAATGTAATGGCAACCGCTGTTGTAAGTAAGTGGGAGGGCCAATTGGGGGAACTCCATGAATTGGACGTATCCTAAAAATCAATAATTCAATAACTCAGTAATTCAATCATTAAAATGACCGATCGTAATAAAAAAGTATTTCTTACCCTTTGTATAACCGTGCCGTTTTTGGCCTATTGTATCTATTATTATAGTCACATGATCAAAAATGCGCCCTACAAATTCACAGAGTTTGATTCGATCAGCTTTCAATATGGGCCGGGGGATAGTTTGGTGAATAAATACAACTCGAAAACGGGAGAGTATCAATATGTAAACACCCGCGATTCCATTGTAAAAATGAAATTGCATCTTACCAGGGAAGACCTGCTATATCTGCACCGTAAAGCTGCCGACCTGGGTTTCTGGGATTTCCCTTCAATGGAGTTAGGGAGTACTGCCATTAAACATAATGGCGCGAAACCGTTGCGCTATGTGATCGAGTTTAAGTACAAACGCAAAAGCAAAAAGGTGACCTTTGATGAGTCGTTTAATGGTGACCCCAAATTGATAGACGCCAACATACAGGTGATCAAGGAAATTCAGAAGGTTTTGCAGGATGAAGAGGGGAAACAGGGGAATTAATTTGTTTAGCTGATCAACCATCAACCACAACATTAAAAAGAGTGTTGCTATTTATAATTAGAATTTCTATATTTGCACCTCAAATTTTAAAACATATAATTAATAACAATGTACGCAATAGTAAGTATAGCCGGACAGCAATTTAAGGTTGCTAAAGACCAGCAACTCTTTGTACACCGTTTACAGGGAGAAGAAGGCGCTAGTATTGAATTTGACAGTGTGTTATTAGCAGAAAACGAAGGTAAATTCAAATTGGGAACCGATTTGAAAGGCGCTAAAGTATCAGCTAAGATCGTGTCTCATTTAAAAGGTGATAAAGTAATTATCTTCAAAAAGAAAAGAAGAAAAGGTTACAAAAAGAAGAATGGTCACCGCCAGCAATTCACCAAAATCGAGATCACAGGGATCACATTATAATCAAGTTTTAAACGAGGCGATCACATCGGCTCATAAAAATATAAGAAATGGCACACAAAAAAGGGGCCGGTAGCTCAAGAAACGGCCGCGAGTCACATAGCAAGCGTTTAGGTATCAAGATATTTGGTGGTCAGCCGGCAATTGCAGGTAACATCATCGTTCGTCAGCGTGGTACCCCTCATAACCCGGGTTTGAATGTAGGTATTGGTAAAGACCATACTTTATTCGCATTAACGGATGGTACAGTAGTATTCAAAAAGAAAGCTGATAACCGTTCATATGTATCGGTATTGCCTTTTGAAGCTGCACCGGTAGTTGAAGCACCTGCACCAAAACCAGCTGCAAAAGCTGAAAAGAAAGTAGTTGAAGCAAAAGCACCGGTTGCTGAAGTTGCAGTTGAAGAAGCACCAGTTGCTGAAACTGCTCCAAAAGCAAAAAAGGCAGCAGCTCCAAAACCTAAAAAAGCTGCTGATACTGAAGAAGCACCTGCTGCTGAGTAATTAGCAGTTATCATAAATATTGAAAAGCCCCGTTCTGAATAAGGACGGGGCTTTTCATTGCAATTAATTTGGCAATTGAAAGTTAATCGGAACAAGATATCTAGCGCGAACTTTATGGCCATTTACCGTTCCCGGATTCCACCTTGGTGATTTCTTTAGCACTTTAATAGCTTCTGCATCAAATAAGGGATGTAGTTTGCGCAACACTTTAAAATTAGTTAATGTACCATCCTTTTCCACAACAAATGATACGCGTACTTTGCCCTGTACATCTATCATTCCGGTTTTATCTGGCCACTTCAAATTTTTAAGTAGATATTTTTGGAACGCCTTCGTGCCACCAGGAAACGTTGGTTGGTGCTCACATTCTGAATATATGCCATATTTATCTGGAAGAAGTACTGAGTCATCATTGAACGGTATAGCCGTTTTCGAGTCTTGAGCTTTTAAGCTGCAAATGGCTAAGAAAATCAGCAGAATAGCGAGAATCAGTCTTTTCATTTTCTAATCAACTTACGCCTTTATTGTTCTTATCTGTTTTATTATTCAAATATCACCTTCTTAATATAAAACATATCCGGATCAATAACCGGTAGGTTTTTACTGCTGATCGTTAGTCCTTTTTTATCGAGTGTATAACGTTTGGTTGCGCCGTCAGCGGTAATATCCAATGGCAGCGGCATATCCATATTTTCTAACTGGATCAGGTATTTATCACCACGCAATGCTTTTACATGTACATTAAGCTTATCAATGGTGTATAAGTAAAGATGAAATAAAGGTTTCAGATCATGGCCATAGGCTTTACTGAAATATTGCTCCACATCTTCGGTACTGGCCAGGTTGCTGTAGGTATATTTTGGATCGGTAATAAAGCCTTTCAGTGCCGGGAAGAACAAGCTATCGCCCATTACATAGCAGAGGGTATGCATAAAGAAAGCTCCTTTGGGATAGATATCGGGGTGATAAGCTTTTTCCTCATCAATATCTTTGCCCATCACTACCGGCAAGTCGTTTTTGATGCCTAATACAGTACGCTTAAAATAGTTTACATAAGCCTGCTGCCCTTCAAACTCGCGCACATATAAGGCATCGCCGTAGGAGCATATTCCTTCATGTATCCAATAATCGGCCCAATCTTTCGCGGTAATTTTGTTGCCCCACCATTCGTGACCGAACTCGTGGTGCATCAGGCCATCGTAATCCTCACCACCCACTTTGGTGTAGTGGAATTTGTTGCCATAAGCGTTCATAGTCTGGTGCTCCATACCCAGGTGCGGAGTTTCACAGATGGCTATCTTTTCCTTAGCCCAGGGATACTCGCCAAAATATTTTTCCTGCTCGTGGATGGTTTTTTCAAATATGTCCAGGTGATGCTGTGCTTTAGAGCTATGCTCGTTCAGCACATAAAACTGCAGCGGAACAACGTGGCCGTCAATCGTTGTATATTTCCTGCTCACCGCCGTGTAGTCACCTACGTTGAACAGGATGCTGTAATTATTAATGGTGTAATTGGTTTTCCAATGAAAAGTAGCCGTATTACCACTTTTGCTCACCTTTTGCAAAATCCCCGGCCCGGCAACCACCAGGTCTTTCGGCACGGTGATGATGAGGTCGACACCCTCGTTTGGCTCATCAGAAGGATGATCTTTGCATGGGAAATATATTTTACCTCCTGTGCCCTCGGCTGTAATGGCCATCCATTGGTGACCTGTAGAGTCTTTGGTCCAGGTAAACCCGTCATCCCAGGGCGGTCGGATGGCTACGTGCGGCTTGCCGCCATACAATACTTTCACACTGGCTTTGCCCGCAGGTAATTCCTGAGCGAGGTTGATCCGGATCAGGTTATTTTTATACTCAAAGGCTTGTTTTTTACCATTGACCAATACGGTATGCACATTTAAGGAATCAAGCAAATCAAAAAGCAACACACGGGTGGGCTTTTCCATGATGACATCCACAACGGTATTCCCCTCGATGGTATGTTGGTCAAAGTTTATACCCAGGGTTATGGTGTAATGCCTTACATCCATAATAGCCTGTTCAGGCTTTAATTTGCCACCGGAGGTAATGTTTTGGGCCTCTAGCTGGATCGTTGCGGCTGCAAAAAGTAAAGTGATGATCTTGCGCATAATAATTAATTTCTTGTTGGTAATTTAAAAACTATAGGTTTAAAATATCCGAACCTAATTGCATGGCCATTTAACATGGCGGGGGCCCATTTTGGCAGATTTTTAATTAAACGTAACACCTCTGCGTCTGTATCTGGTGACAGACCTTTTACTATTTTAATGTTCGTTGTATTACCATCAGGCTTAACATCAAAGCTTACATACAAGGTTCCCTCAATTTGGTTTTTTCTTGCACTTTCTGGGTATTTTAAATTTTCATGAATATAATTATCAAATCCACTAACTCCTCCAGGCAGAACAGGTATCTTATCAAAGTCTTTGTAGGATAATGTATCTTTACTTTGAGCTTTTGTAAATAGGAATGATAAAAGGAATAAGCTTGAAATCAATAATCGTTTCATACCCTAAATATAATCAATTCTCTCTCACCATCAATCCATCGGCAAAATCGCGGAGGTACTGTTTGTGTGCCGCGGGCAGGTCTATTTTTTCCAATGCCAGAAATGCCTTATCTGCATAAGCCTGCATAGTTTCTTCGGCATGGTGCCTCACCTGTAATTGGTTATATATCCCGGTTACTGAAGCTACTTTTTCCAGTTGGTCGGGTTTTTGGATAGTCAGCCATTGGTTTAATTGAGATGCCTGTACATGATCAGCCAGTTCGAGTGCTTTAAGCAGTAAGAAGGTTTTTTTGTTGGATATGATGTCCCCGCCAACCTGTTTGCCAAACTTTTCGGGATTACCGAATACGTCCAGGATATCATCCTGTAATTGAAAGGCTATGCCTAAATGCTCGCCAAAGGATTGTATCAGGATGGCATCTTCTTTACTCGCGCCGCCTATCAAAGCGCCGATCTTTAACGCCCCACCCAGCACTACAGCCGTTTTAAGGCGTATCATGGTGATGTATTCCTCAATGCTCACATCGTTGCGGGTTTCAAACTCCATGTCCAGCTGCTGCCCTTCGCATACGCCTACAGCGGTTTCATTAAAGATGTCGAGTATCGGGCGCAGCAAAGGCTCGTCCACCCGCATCATCAATTTGTAACCTTCTATCAGCATCACATCGCCCGACAGGATACCTACGTTTTTGTTCCAGCGTTCATGCACGGTAGTTTTTCCACGACGAAGGGGGGCATTATCCATAATATCATCATGCATCAGCGTAAAATTATGGAACACCTCGATAGCCAAAGCCGGTGGAATAGCCTTTTGCACATCGCCATCAAACAGGTCGCAGGCCATTAGGAGCAGGGCAGGGCGCATGCGCTTACCACCCAATGAGAGGATATATTTTATCGGTTCATATAATTCCGCAGGATAAGCCGCGAACTCAAGCTGGTTAACTTCGTTGCTAATAAGTGCCTGCAGATCTGAAAGTTTCTTCATAAATTATTTAAAGGGGCGGCGCAAAGTTAAATTACTATTGCACTAACGAGAAATCAATCTGCTTTTTGGTTAGATCAACATTCTTCACCTTGATCTGCACCTCATCACCCAAACGATAAACTTTCTTTTTACGCTGACCTATGATCTGGTAGTTCTTCTCATCAAGTGTATAAAAATCGTCCGAAATGTCGCGCAAACGTATCATGCCCTCACACTTATTCTCGATAATCTCCACATACATACCCCATTCGGTAACACCTGAAATGATCCCAGTGAAAGTATTACCTATTTGATCTCTCAGGTATTCAGCCTGCTTGTATTTAACGGATGAGCGTTCGGCATCAGCAGCTTTTTTCTCCATTTGCGAACAATGCTGGCACAGCTTTTCGTAATGCTCGGCATTGGCAGACTGGCCGCCATTCAAATAATGGAACAACAAACGGTGAACCATCACATCAGGGTAACGACGGATAGGAGAAGTAAAGTGGGTGTAATAGTCAAAGGCCAAACCGTAATGACTGCTGGTTTTGGTAGTATAAATAGCTTTCGCCATGGAGCGTATGGCCAGTTGCGTCAATACATTTTGCTCCTTTTTGCCTTCCACATCCGTCATTAAAAAATTTAATGATTTGGCGGTTTCTTTATCCGATTTGGTATTGATGCGGTATCCAAACCTCGCTGCAAACAGGGCGAAACTGGCTAAAGCATCAGGTTTTGGTGAATCGTGGGCGCGGTAAACAAAGGTGTATTTATGTTTGCCCTTACCTTTTTTGCTGATAAATTCGGCAACCTTGCGATTGGCCAGCAGCATGAAATCTTCGATCAGTTTATGGGCATCCTTGCGTTCTTTAACATAAACACCAATAGGTTTACCAGACTCATCAAGCTTAAATTTCACTTCGGTAGTTTCGAAGCTGATAGCGCCATTTTTGAATTTGCGATCGCGCAATATATAAGCCAACTCATTCAATTTATGGATCTCTTTTTCGTATTCGTTGGAGCGTTTTTCAATCACCTCTTGTACTTCCTCATAGGTGAAGCGCCGGTTGGAGTGGATCACGGTTTTACCAAACCATTCTTCCACAATGCGGGCATCATTATCCAGCTCAAAAATGGCTGAGAAGCATAGCTTGTCCTCATTGGGGCGCAATGAACATAATCCGTTTGATAGTCTTTCGGGCAGCATAGGTATCACGCGGTCAACCAGATACACCGAAGTGCCACGGTCAAGAGCCTCTTTATCCAGGGCCGAATCAGGTATGATATAGTGCGATACATCGGCTATGTGGACGCCTACCTCATAGTTCCCATTGGGTAAATACTTGAAAGAAAGGGCATCATCAAAGTCCTTAGCATCAAATGGGTCGATGGTAAAGGTCAGTACATCCCTGAAATCGCGCCTTTTGGCGATTTCGGCTGCAGAAATAATATCCGAAATTTCTTCAGACTCATGCTCAACCTCTTTTGGGAATGAAAGCGGGAAACCATACTCTGCAAGTATGGCATTCATTTCTGTATTGTTCTCGCCTTGTACACCTAATATATGCTTTATACGGCCCACAGGGTTCTTTGCATCAGGCGGCCAGTCGGTAATTTCGGCTACAGCTTTTATCCCGTTCTTCGCGCCATTTAATTCGCTCATCGGGATAAAAATATCATGCATCATTTTCCGGTCATCGGGAATGAAAAATGCAAAGCGTTCGGAGAGTTTCACGATACCCGTAAACTCCATTTTATTACGCTGCAGTATTTCTATTACCTCGCCTTCCTGGCGCGAGCCTTTGCTTTTTGCATAAACATAAACTTTTACGCGGTCACCATTTAAAGCATTGCGCAGTTTGCGGGGAGCTACAAATATGTCGGTCTCCGCATCATCATCAGTAATTATATAGGCCGAACCATCAGCAGTAAGGTCAACTTTGCCTTCAATAAAAGTTTTCAATTCCAGCAACTGGAACTTGCCGGGAGATAATTCCTTTAAGACATTTTTTTTAGCTTCTTCTTTTAAAATTTCCAGTATAGTATCCCTGGATTCGGGGTCGTGAATATTTAAATGGGCTGAAACTTGTTTGTAATTTAATGGCGTATTGCCGTTTTTCTCAAATACATCAAGTACCATTTGGGTAAGTACCTGCTTGATGGATGAGCTTTTTTTATTTTTAGACATAGGTAGTATTTAATTGTGCTAAGGTACAAAGATTGTATGTTAAATGTGGACTGTGTAATGTTGAATGCGAAATGATAGACATGAGCTGACCCCGCCTAAAAAATATGCATGAGAACACGCTTTCGATTCCTCCTTATAAACTGTAAATTAGGATTTTATCATATACCTGATCAAATGAAAAGAATAATCACCTGTAGCGATGGCACCTGGAACAAACCCGGCGACCAATGTGACGGTAAGTATGTGCAAACTAATGTGCAAAAGCTATTTGAAGCGATCTGCAAAAGTGTAACACATGATGATACTATAATGCCCCAGATCAAATATTATGATGAGGGGATCGGGTCTGAAGGAACCCCCTGGAGCAAGATGATAGATGGCGCTACCGGGAAAGGTATTGATGACAACATCAAGGATATATATAAATTTATTATCTGGAATTATGAGCCGGGTGATGAATTGTTTTTGTTTGGCTTCAGCAGGGGTGCTTATACGGCGCGCAGCCTGGCAGGCCTGATCCGTAATTGCGGGATATTAAAAAACAATGATATGACGCTTGTAGAACAGGCTTATCAAATTTATCGCGACCGGGATAACCCGGCATTAAATCCAAACGGAGCAGCATCACAAAAATTCAGGGAAGAAAACAGCCATCCGGAAGAACGTATAAAATTTGTAGGCGTTTGGGATACTGTAGGATCATTGGGTATCCCTGTGCATGCGTTTCAGTGGATAGATAAGAATAAGTACCAGTTTCATGATACCACTTTAAGCAGCCTGGTAGAAAACGCTTTCCATGCACTGGCAGTGGATGAAAAGCGTGGCAACTTTAAGCCAACGCTATGGACGCTTAGTGCGGATGTGAAAAATAGGGTTGTCGGCCAGGTGATGGAACAGGTTTGGTTTGCCGGGGTGCATTCCAATATCGGCGGTGGGTATCCCGACCAGGGCTTAAGTGACATTACCTTTCAATGGATGGCAGAAAAAGCCAAATCGTGCGGACTCGGTTTTGATGAGCCTTATCTTACATCATTACTAAATCCTAACCCTGAAGGCGTTTTGTATAATTCAAAAACGGGCATCTTTAAAATCACTCCAAATTATAACAGGCCGGTAATGGAAACGCCATTTTCTAATGAAAGCATAGATCCCGCTGTTATTGAAAGGATAAACAAAATGCCGGATTATCGGCCAAAAAATGTAAAAGTTTAACCTGGTATGGAGGCAATAAGCTTTTTCGTATACTCCATTTTTGGGTGGTAATAGATCTCGTCCGGGTCGCCGGTTTCAATGATCTCACCTTTATTCATCACCATGATACGGTCGGAGATGTGTTTGATAACGGATAGATCGTGAGATATAAAGATATAAGTGAGGTTAAATTCCTGCTGCAGCTCGCGGATGAGATTTAGAACTTGCGCCTGTACCGATACATCCAGTGCTGAAACTGATTCGTCACAGATAATGAATTTGGGCTTCAGTGCCAAAGCACGGGCGATAACAATACGCTGGCGCTGTCCACCAGAGAACTCATGCGGATAACGGTTAAAATATTCGGGTGGCAGGTTCACCCTTTCCAGCAGCTCTAATACATGCTTTTTGCGTTTGCTGTTATTTGCATACAGCTGATGCACTATCAAAGGCTCCATCAGCGAATCACCAACGGTTAAGCGGGGATTTAAAGAGGAGTAGGGGTCCTGGAAAATGATCTGGATATCACGCCGCATGCTACGCATGTCGTTTTTATTCAGCTTAAGCAGATCGGTATTTTCAAAATTTACATCGCCTGAGGTGGGCTCGATCAGCCTTAAAATACTTCGCCCCAAAGTTGATTTGCCGCAGCCGGATTCACCTACTAAACCCAATGTTTCGCCGGGGTAGACATCAAAACTGACCTTGTTAACTGCTTTAATTATCTCTTTTTGTTTGGCGAATAAGCCTGTGCCAACGGGAAACCAGGTGCATAATTCGTTGATTTGGAGGATAGGCTGCTGCGCGTATAATTTCTTTTTCCGTTCCTTTATTTCAGATGCCGGATAAATATATTGCTCCCTGATATTTTCAATAGACACTTCATTATTTGAGGCATCTAAAAAATCGGCAACGATGGGCAATTTTTTCAGATGATAGTCCGGAGATGGGCGACAGGCCAGCAAACCTTTGGTATAAGGATGTTTGGGATGGGAAAATATAGTTTTGGTTGGCGCTTCTTCAACTATCTCGCCTTTATACATCACAATAACCCGATCGGCTATTTCACTTACTACGCCCAAATCATGCGATATAAATATCAAACTCATATTCCGCTCCGCTTTAAGCCGCAGCAATAGTTCGATAATGGTTTTCTGCACGGTTACATCAAGGGCAGTGGTAGGTTCGTCAGCGATCAAAATTTCCGGATCGCAGGAAAGGGCCATCGCGATCATTACCCTTTGCTTTTGCCCGCCGGAAATTTGGTGCGGGTAACTATCGAAAATCGCATCCGGCCGGGGCAACTGCACCTCATTAAAAAGTTGTATGGCCCTTTTCCTGGCCTCTTCTTTATCAACACCCAAATGAAGCCGGATCGCTTCGGTAACCTGAAAACCGCAGGTGAGTACGGGATTAAGGGAGGTCATAGGCTCCTGGAAGATCATGGCTATCGTGTTGCCACGTATATCCCTCATTTCATCTTCCGGTATTTGCAGGATATTTACCGCATTAAGCAAGATTTCGCCGCTGATAACGGTATTGCCGGCATCATGCAGACGCATAATAGCCAACGAAGTAACCGATTTACCCGAGCCTGATTCACCTACAATACCAATGGTTTCGCCTTTTTTTAAGGTGAAAGAGCTATCTTTAACGGCCTGTACCAGGCCATTTGGTGTTTTGAATTCGACTTTTAGATGGTTTACCTGCAGCATTTATTCTCCTATCAGGGTAATGCAATCATCCGTAATCAATTCTTCCCCTCTATAGCGCCTGATGAGTTGCGCGGTAGCTACCACATCTTTTTGGCAGTAGGTAGCTATGCGTGTCAAATCATTCTCATTCCAGTAAACATGGCCAACCATGCTGCCGTCAATATCATCTTTGGGTGTAGGAATATTAAAAATAGCGGTAAGCAGGTTAAGCGAAGTGTAGTTTTTATAATCTCCGAATTTCCATAGTTCCATTGTGTCGAGATGGTTTACTTCCCAGGGCTTTTTTCCTGCTATTTCTAACTGCGGTGGGAACTTAATGCCATTGATCAGCATGCGTCGGCAGATGTACGGAAAATCAAACTCCTTGCCATTATGAGCGCACAGAATGAGGCTTGTGGGTTGTGAGTGAAGCAAGTCTGCAAAGCTGATAAGCAATTCAGACTCTTCATGTGAGAAATAAGATTTTACTCTCAGTCCGGTATTTTTCCCTCGCGTAAATATGCCAACGGATATACAAATGATCTTACCAAATTCGGCCCATATACCGGCGCGTTCGTAAAATGCTTCGGCAGTTTCCTCTTTACGCTGATGCAGGGTTTTCAGATCCCACAGTTTTTGTAAATGATCAGGCACCTGGTCGTGACTGCTGTATTGCGGTACCGTTTCGATATCGATCACCATCAGGTTGTGCAGGTCGTATTGTTCCAGCATGTATAGTTTCGTTTGTATAGTGCAAGATAGTAAAGCCCCACCTAAATCCTCCCCGGTAGGGAGGACTTTTTTAATAAAACTTAATGAACATAAGTAAGTCTTTAAAGTCTCCCCTACAGGGGGAGATTTAGAGGGGGCTTACTTAGCCAGTACCTCAAAATTCACCTGCAAATTATTCCCGTTGCCATCAACCAAAGTTAGTTTATGTTTGCCTGCGGGCGGATTGAGTGCCATTTGATGAAAATCGGTGGTTTCGCCAACATATTTATCGTCCAGGTGCCAGAATATTTTTGTACCTGCCTGCCGGTGTGCTGCATTGCAGATCATCCGGCCACGACTTCCATCAGCTTCAAGCGGGACGTAGACTTTTGCGCCGTCTTTTGGGTAGATCAATTCCATTGGGTTGCTCTTGACAAAGGCGCAATCTGAGCGGAACGGTGGCAAAACGTGGTACAGGTAGTTTTTGGTTTTGTAATAATATTCCATAGATGGCGGCAATACGAACCATTTTTTGTTGACCATATTTTCGGGCGAGGTGCAATCACCGGTTACCTGCCATTTGCCGGTCGCATCTAAGTGAACCAATTGGTGCCAGGGGCAAACCGGGGCTTTTAAACCGCTTTTAGGTACCCACATTTCATCGGTATCCTCGCAATAATCGCCGGCACGGTAGCCGCTTTGATGGCATACTTTTATCTTAACCATTTCGCCTACCGGCATTTCAAACCAGTCGCGGGCGGCGGGTAGTAATCTGAAAATGTCAAATAGGATAGGAGCAGCGGTGTTGATACCTGTCAGGTTCGGTCGGCCTTCACCATCCGTATTTCCTACCCAAACGCCTACTACATATTTTGGCGTTACCCCAATGGCCCAACCATCACGGAAGCCAAAGCTGGTGCCGGTTTTCCAGGCAATGCGCTGGCTCGAGCTGAATTGCTGCCAAACCATTTCTTCACCCGGCCGCATCACTTCTTCCATCGCCTGGAAGGTATAGTAGATGGAACCTGCATCTAATAAACCCGTTTTTTCCAAATGAGGTTTGTTTGCTGGCGGAATGGCATATATCGGGCTGTGATAATCGGCCGTATCATATTTTCCGTTGTATTTATAGTAATGATTTAATACCCGCGCCATATCGGCATAAGCACCTGTTAACTCCCAGAGGGTATTTTCACCTCCGCCTAAGATCAGAGAGAGGCCGTAATGATCCGCAGGTTTTTTGAGCGTGGTGATGCCCGCCATCTGCAAAAAATCATAAAAACGCTCGTATTTAAATTGCTGCAGCATTTTTACCGCCGGGACGTTTAAGGAACGTGATAAAGCCCTGGAAGCGGGTACTGCGCCATCATAGCCCAGGTCAAAATTCTCCGGGTGATAGCCGGCTATCTGGGTGGGGATATCAGGGATCAAACTATTTGGTAATATTAATCCATCGTGCAGCATAGAGGCATATAAAAGCGGCTTCAATGTACTGCCGGGGCTGCGGGGAGCATTCACTACATCCACATCACTTTCCATCTCCGGGTCATTGGTATGGGCGATGTTACCGGCGTAGGCAATGACGGCGCCGGTTTCCACATCGAGTACCACTGCCGCGATATTGTTAATATCATTCGCCTTTAAAACAGAGTGGTGCCGCTCCAGAATATCATTTACCTGTTGTTGCAGGGCTGATTTGATGCTGGTTTGGATGCGCCTGTCTGCCCGTGGATCATTTTGCTTATCAGACCTGAACCTTTGCAGCAGGTGAGGGGCCGATTGTGGTAAAGGCATGGGCCTGTCGGGTACAGGTTCCAGTTTCGCTAATGCGGTAGTTGTGCTGTCGATAATGCCTTGTTTATGCAGTCTATCCAGCAACAAATTGCGTTTATTTAATAATATCTGCCTGTTTTTGCCGGGATGAACCAATGAGGGCGAGTTTGGCAACACTGCCATCGCCGCCATTTCGCCCCAGGATAGTTTATCAGGGCTGCGGCCAAAGTATCGCCAGGAAGCCGCGTCTAACCCGATCACATTAGTGCCGAAGGGGGCATTGCTGGTGTACAGGGCCAAAACTTCATCTTTGCTATGGGTACATTCCAGTCGCATCGCCATAAATGTTTCGCCCAGTTTATTCCAGAAGTTGCGCTTATGTTTTGTAGCGAGGCGGATCACTTGCATGGTGATGGTACTGCCGCCGCTGATGACATGCTTAGCCCTGATATTTTGCCGGATAGCCCGGCTGAAAGCTATGATATCAAAGCCAGGATGATGCTCAAAACGCTTATCCTCAAAGGCGATGATACATTGTTTGAATTTTTCGGGTACGTTGGGGTTGTAGGGGAAATGCCATTGCCCGTCAGATGCTATAGCGGCGCCCAGCAACTGGCCCTGATCGTCATCAATTACATAGGAGGTGGGAGTGTTAAATAATTGCCGGGGCAGGCAAAACCAAAACCACAACGCTAAAGCCAATAAAAAGGCGAGTAATATTATTACTTTTGGTTTTCGTAAGTAATTTTTAACACGTTTCAGCACCGGGGAATTTAGTATTAATAATTGATCAAATCAGGCGATAAGGTTCATGAATATAAAAAAATTATCCATCATAATTCCCGCCTATAACGAGGGTGACACCATTCACCTGATACTCAATAAAATTAAAGCGGTTGAATTGCTGGATGATATTCAAAAAGAGATCATTATCGTAAACGATTGCTCAAATGACCATACTGAGCAGGCTGTTTTCGATTACCAGGCTATAAATCCCCAACTTAACATACAATATTTCAGGCACGAAGCCAATAAAGGCAAAGGCGCGGCATTACATACAGGCATTTCAAAAGCTACCGGCGAGTACCTGATCATCCAGGATGCTGACCTGGAGTACGACCCAAACGAATACAACGACCTGCTAAAGCCTATCTGCCAGGGCTTTGCCGATGTGGTTTATGGTTCGCGCTTTATGGGCAGCAACCCGCATCGGATATTATTTTTCTGGCATACTATCGGCAATAACTTTCTGACATTTTTATCCAATATGTTTTCCAACCTGAACCTGACGGATATGGAAACCTGCTACAAGCTTTTTGATACCAAACTTATTCAATCCATCAAACTAAGCGAACAACGTTTTGGCTTTGAGCCGGAGGTGACTCAAAAGATAGCCCGTGTACCCAAGATCAGGATTTACGAAGTGGGCATTTCTTATTATGGCCGTACGTATGACGATGGCAAAAAAATAGGATGGAAGGATGGCGTGAGGGCTATTTATTGTATTTTTAAGTATGGGTTGTTTGGGGTGGAATAAGCCATTCAATAATCTTCACAGGGAGATTTATCATACATTTAATTAAGGAGAGGCACGAGACCTTCTCGAAAATGCCTATAGTGAGTTTAATTCTCGTTTATATCCTCACTATTTATAGGCAAATCCGCAATTGCATTATGCGTTATGTATCAGTACATAAGTTACCATAAGTAATTCTGTTATCGCTCTGATAAAGCGTATGGAGATATTTATCTTCATAAAACATAGTTTAAAAGTTAAATAATCACCTCTCCTTTGCCTTCGTTTTTTTTACATATTGCTCCAAAATTTAGGTAGATATACAACCATAAACCCTATAATTAGATAGAAAAAATACTCTAAATAGCCATAAGAGTTAAATATTCCATTATAATAATAATCTATATGCTCGACAGTGTTAATAAATGGAGGCGTATTACTAATAGTATCAATATGCCTCACATATTGATTATAAGTTGTAAATGGCCAAAAATTAGTTTTAAGGGTGTTTCTGGTTAAAACATAAATATATTCCTTACCTGTATTTGTATTTTGTTCTACAATAGTTCCGCTGATATTTGCAACATTCACAAATAGAGCTAATGAATGAAATATAATCCAAATGATTAGAAATCTTTTTTGGATTAAACTTATTTTTTTCATTACGTGTTTAGATTCAAATAATTTATAACATTCAACTTTAAAGTCTCCCCAACAGGGGGAGATTTAGAGGGGGCTGTTATTTAACAACCTCCACCCACTGCCCCTTCTCCAAAGCGCTGATAGACACATTATACATCGCTTCGCAATAAGTTGCCGGCAAGTAATATTTGCCCGCATAGGCAGCATTCAGCATTACATAGTAGGTTACTTCCTTGCCTTCCTGCAAACTGAAATAGGTATTCACCCGGTCATCACGGATGTCGCGATAATCGGACGGGGAGGATTTAAACGCTTCCTCGGTTTCCATCATCCGTGTGTTCAGTATTTCCCAGCCTGAAGGGAAGATCTGCGTTAGCGCCAGGTTATCATAACGGCCGCGGTGACCGGGGTTTTTGATGTTGACCTGGGCCACAAAATCGGTTCCCTGTTTCAAATTTGATGGGTCGATGGGCTTACCCCCTAAGGTAAAGCAACCGATACGCATTTGCAATATCTCCGGTTTACTAATCGACTGCACATCCTGCCCAAAAGTTGGTTGTCCTTTTTGTATCAGCCTGACATATAATTTGTTAGTTCCATTATTCTTGATGGATACTTTACCTCCATTAGTCGCCATACCGGCCTGCCACATGTAGGAAGCGGAAGTAATACTGCCTGAATTATAGGTGAATTGCAGCTTACCGCCGGTTTTATTCTGACCGCAATATTCGGCAATAGCGATGAGGGAATAAGCGGTTGTTTGGGTGCTGTACCAATCATCTTCGGATAGGCGTGCGGCCACTGTCCTTAATAGCGAGGCTGCCCTTTGCTGCTGACCCAATAAAGTCAAAGTTTCCAGTATCATGGCTTCATCCCTCAGGTCGGAGCCGTAGGTTCCGTACATGGAATTGTACGGCTTGATGGTGGTCGGCAAACCCGCTATCATTTGCGAACCTATCTCGGGCTGACCTGCCAGCTTATAGGCTGCTGCTAAGCGCCATTTGGCTTCCACACTTAAATATTTAAACTCTCTCAGCCTGTTCATTGCCCCCAATTCGGGAGAACGTGCCAACGCTAACAGATATAAGCGATAGGCTTGTATCAGATCGGCACCATAAAAACTGCGGGTATCAGGTGCCCAGGTAATGGCCTTCAACTTTTGGAATTTTTTCCATTGCTCTATAAAACCGATAGGCAGGCTGTAGCCTTTTGCCTGCGCTGCCAGCATAAAGTGCCCGGCATAATTGGTGCCCCATTCATCAGCATCACCTTGATTTGGCCAATAACTTAAGCCACCGCCCGAAACCTGGAAGTTGGTTAATCGCCTGATGGTCGCTTTAATATTGCGCTCGGTTTCGGCTTTCTGGTATTGTGAAAGATCAAGCAGTTGACCCAAATACAATTGCGGGAAGGCTGACGAGGTAGTTTGCTCCACGCAACCATAAGGATATTCGATAAGGTAATCCAAGCGTTTGGCCAGATTCAGCGGCGGGATAGAAGCTACTACTAAGGTATTCTTGTTCGTCCCGGCCATGCCAATGGGTGCACAGGCGGTCGACCAGCTTTCACCCGGTTTTAATTCCTTCTCGATGATCTTAGTGATCGGCGGATTTGGATTGCGCACATTCAACTCCACATCATAGGTAGCTGTCTCACCGGCGCTTTTGGCGATTATTTTCACTTTGCCTATCCCCACAAAATCCTTCACATTCAGATCAAAAGTAACTAACTGGTCGCCTGTTTTGGTAAAGGTTATGGACTTGCTGTTGTTACCGGCAAGGTTGCTGAAAGCGTTTGACTGTACGGTAACGTTGACATTTTTGATATTATTCTCTAACGCGAAAACTGTAACAGGCAACTGTATTTTTTCAGACGGGCCCAAAACGCGTGGCAAAGTGGCCAGTATCATTAACGGCTTTTTAACCGGAACAGCCTTCTCGGCAAAACCATAGCCGCCATTATGCCCCGCAATCACCATCGCTTTTACCGAACCAATGTATTGCGGCAGAGTAAAGCGTTTAGTTTGCGTTTCTCCTTTATCCAAATGGAACGGCCCCAGAAATTTTACCACGGGTTTAAAGCGGTTGACAGAAACATTTTTATTAGCCCCGCCTGTACCATCGCCGCCTATGCTTAATATGCGCTCCAGTCCGCCGCCATAGGCGCCTATCACGTAATCAAACAAGTCCCAGGTTTTAACGCCTAATGCTTCTTTGGCATAAAATGTTTCATGTGGATTTGGTGTTTTGTAGTTGGTAATCTCCAGCAAGCCCTCGTCCACAATAGCAATGGTGTAGGTCATTTCCTTGCCTGATGCTTCCGAAACAGTTATCGACGAGGGTGTTTCGGGCCGCAATTTGACAGGCAGACCGATAACCGGTTTCAATATCGTTTCAGGATCATCCACAGTTAACCCTATCGCGCCATACATGCGTATAGGCAGGTCATTTACCGTTTGCGAATGGCGCTGCAACAGGGTCACGTTCACAAAAATATTGGGCGACATCGTTTCATCTACCTTAAACTTATATTGTGTTTGTCCCTTTCGTGTATCGATCCAGGTGGTTTTCAATACCTTGCTGCCATTTTCAAAGCTGATAAGTGCGCGTCCGTCCGACATGGTTGGGATAGTCAAAGTAGCCTCTTCACCAACCTTATAGCTGGTTTTATCCGAAGTAAAGGATAACATAGCTGCCTCAGTCGGGTTGGTTTGCTGCAACCTTTCCGCCCAGTTCGACCAATCAACATACATGATCTTGCCGGTTGAGTGGCCCGTTTCCGGGTCTTTTACTTTGATCAGGTAACGGCCCCAATCTTCAGGTTCAATGTGCAGATTCCATTTCCCACGACCATTAGTCAGCCTTATGGTTTCTGTCTTGATCAGCTTGTTGTACTTATCCTGGGTAAAGTTGCTCAGCTCATCTCCTGTCTGGTCCCACCACCAGCGCCATTGGACCTTGTAAAGCTCCAGTTCCACATTGCGTGAGCCGGGGAAGGGGTTGCCTTTGGTATCCACATCAGCGATATCGATCTGGTTATCCTTGCCTGTAACCAACATGCCCGAAAGGGCGCTGCCTTCCGGCGTTTTGATACCCACATAACCGGGATAAACATTGTAGGGCAGTGATAATGTCTGCAAACTAAAATTACCGCCCGGTTCAAAAACTTTGACTACGAAATTGGCCTTCAGTTGGCCCGGCGCTTGCTTCTCTACCTCGATATCAGCATTAACAGGGGCAGAGCCATTGGCATTCAACCGGCCATCAAATACGGTTTGTGTTTGGGTATTGAAGGCCAGGGTAGGGTCGTCAAAAACATAATCAGGGTAATTTTTAAAAGCTGTTTTTTGTGGTGACAAGAAAGCATCTACCTTAGCTTTCAGATTTTGTGCTATCCCACCGAAAAGCCAGTGTGCATCCAAAGTGCCATTCGTTGTACTGCCCTTTACCAGTTCAGTAGCGCCGTTAAAGCTTAAATTCAGCTTTAAACGATTCGGCATAATGGTTTCTATTTTGATCTTCTTTTCAAAAGAAGCACCGCCCACTTTTACCTTGGCCGTCCAGTTACCCGTGCGCGAGGAGGCTTCAGTCGCGGTATGGAAACTATAAAAACCGTCTACAGATTTGGTTTGCGTGATGCGTTTGTATAGCTGTCCATCGGGGTTGTAAAATTCAAACTCAACCGGATGATCGGCAGGGAGGGTTTTTAATTTATCTTCCAAAATGAAAGAGAGAAATATGGAATCGCCGGGACGCCAAACGCCACGCTCGCCATAAATAAAACCTTTCAGCCCGCTTTGTATTTCATCGCCGCCCACATTAAAGCGCGATAAGGGGAGGGAGCTGCCATCATCCAATTTCAGATAGCCGCGTTCTGCACCATGCTTTGCTACCAATAAATAAGGCTTGCGTTTCAGGTCGAACTTAGCCATGCCCTCAGCATCCGAAGTGCCTTTGTACATTACCTGTTTCTGAAAATCAAGCAGTTCCAGCGACACGCCCGGCATAGGTTTGGCGGTTAATATGTTAGTCACCGCGATCATCATACTGTTATCATTACCCCGTTTGGTGATCAGCCCAATATTTGAGGCGATGATATTGCGTTTAGCCCAGCGTTCCTTGGTGTAATAGGAATTACTGCAAGGGTCGAAACGTTCGTTCCATCGGTAATTTTCAGGATAATAGTTATCATACCGCTGCCAGAATTCGTCATCCTCGTCCTTTACCTTGCCTATATTGCCGCCGTCATACTCGCCATCATATTCATCATCAGCGCCATCATTTTTCTTGAGAGACGGTGAACCCAAACTGCAATTGTATAAGGAATACTCTTTCCTGAAACCTATAATTATCCGATAGATAGCGCCGGGTTCGGTATGGATCATCTGGTCGAGATCCAGCATAAAACGGTTCTTTTTATTCAGGTTAAGGCTTTTATCCTGGTCTAAACGTATTGTTTTTTGCACGATTGGTTTACCGACAGAGCGTAATTCCGTTCCGCCATCAAAGCCGTTGCTCTGGAAGTATTGCGGGACATTGCTCTCATATATCTTCACAATGCTTACGTCCACCGCATTTAAATTAACCGCTTCAAAAGCCATCGCCAGTTTGCCGGAATCGGGTAAAATAACGCCTTTGCCGGGTATGGTAACAGAAGGCAGGCGGTTCTCGAAAAACACATTGGCGCTATAAGCTTTCGTTATTTTCTTTTGCGAAATATTTTCGACCCCTTCATTTACAAACGCGCTGTAATTGCCGTTCAATCTTTCGGAAGCATACACTTTAACCGTACTGCCGTCGATGGTATAGGCGGGGTCTTCCACGTTCTTTATGCCTATCAGCCCCTTTAATTCCTGGCCTACTTTTATAGCGTCCGAAAACTGAACCAATACGTATTGATCCTGATCCTGTACGGCGGTAATGGCCAATACCTTAAAATCGCCTATGGCAGGTATCTCAAACTCCTGGCTGCCTTTTTTATCAATATTCAGGCTGCTGCCATCCCAGTTTACTGTAAGCGGGTTTACTTTATCGGCAACCCGGGTAAGATCAGATATGGTGAATTTGTGCGTGCGCAGGGCATTGTTATGCTGCCAGCTGATATGATAAGCAGATGGATAATTTATGCTGATCAGTTTTTCGATACCAGCATTGTCCTCGGCATCAGCGGTTTGGATAACACCGTCGAGCTTCATTTTGTCGAGCGAAGTGCTGGTGGCGGTTTGCAGGCCGACAAAAGAGACCGTAAAATCGGGTTTGGCGGTTTGGAACGTGAACTTAAAGTCTTTGTATTTATCCGGAACATCGATCACCTTGCTTAATTTGAATTCGGCCGAGTAGCTTTGATCGGCAATCAATTTAGCTTCGGGCCTGAACTCGATGGTGCGTTCATCCACCCAATAGGCTTTACCTTTGATAGAAGGGGAGAAATCAAAGACTCCTTCAGGCAATTGATCGTTCTGTACGTGAGAAGTTGGCACCTGCCCGGCCAGCCGGATACGAATACTGTTTTCTTTAGAAATGATCCCTGACGTATAGGATTCGATATACTTGCTGAAAGCCGGATCAACTCCCGCAGTCTTCCGCATATGGAAAATTAGAAAGGCGATTAAGACCAGGAAAATAACTGATACGCCTGTTAAGGTTATTGTTTTTCGTTTTGGAAAAGAGCTTTGTCCGGCTTCCATGGTAAGGTTTAATTATTACCGTAAATTATGAAATTTATGACAATAATTAATTTATTTGAAAGAAGATATTTTTTATATCTCAGCGTATCATTACCCCCGGTTTATTGAGTATCGGGAGCTTAATGAAATTGGATTCTACAATACTCTCGGGAAGGAAAATGAATTTTTTGTCGAAGATTTCTTTGCCGATATAATAGCTGAGCCAGTATTCATTATTCAAACCGAAAGTGGCTTCATCAATTGGTTCGATCAAAACAAAGGCGCTATTTTTAACTTCAGGGAACATATGGCGCAGGGTAGAGGTTTTTACCTGTTCGCCATCTTTCTCTCCATAGCCTTTAGAAGTGATCAGCACATTCTCGATCGGCTCCTTTTTCAGGTTGATAAGGTACACATACCAGGTCTTGCTCTCGATATTTTCACCCTCAAGCGCCACTGCAACAGCAATATCCTGTACAATATTTTCGGGAATGTCTTTTATCATTTTTTAGTTGATTGGGTTGATTAGGTTAGATTGAGTTGATTAAGTTGTTAATAACCATTCAACTCAATCAACCACTCACTCAATCAACTATCTTACTTCTTCTTCACAAATCTTTTTCCGCCTGCTTTTTTCGGAGCTTTGGCCTCTGCATCGGCTAATGCCTTACATTCTTCGTAGGTCAGTTCCAGCGGTTCTTTGCCCTTAGGGATCTTAACGTTTTGTTTGCCGAATTCGATATATGGACCCCAGCGGCCATTCAGGATTTTCACTTCCGGGTTTTCATCAAACGTTTTGATCAGCCTTTCCGCATCCCGTTTGCGTTTATCAATGATCAGTTCGATAGCTTGTTCTTCGCTCAGGTCAAGCGGGTCAATCTCCTTTGGCAGGGAATAAAATGCACTGTTGTGCCTTACATAAGGGCCAAATTTGCCGATAGCAACAGTCATGTCCTTATCTTCATAGATGCCTACTTTTTTCGGCAGCTTAAATAATTCAAGAGCTTCCTCAATAGATATGGTTTCGATGCTTTGTCCCGCCCTTAAGCTGGCGTACAAAGGTTTCTCTTCCGTTTCATTATTAGTCTCACCAACCTGTACAAAAGGGCCGTAGCGACCAATACGAACGGATATCTTTTTACCACTTACCGGGTGTACACCCAAGTCACGCTCGCCGGTTGCTTTATCAGCAGTTTCTATCGTATTCTGAACTTCTTTGTGAAAAGGGTTGTAGAAATTACGGATCATCGTTGTCCATTCTTCCAAACCCTGGGCTATCTCATCAAATTGCTTTTCAACACCGGCAGTAAAATTAAAATCAACAATACCCTGAAAATATTGTACCAGGAAATCATTTACCACATTGCCAATATCTGTTGGGAATAGTTTATTTCGCTCGGCGCCTGTATTTTCTATTTTTTCGTCTTTGGTGATGTTTTGTCCCTTTAAAGTTAGCACCCTGAAATTACGCTGCTTGCCTTCGCGCTCTTCCTTCACCACATAACCACGGTTCTGGATGGTAGATATCGTAGGCGCATAAGTAGATGGCCGACCGATGCCCAATTCTTCCAGTTTCTTCACCAGGCTTGCCTCAGTATATCGTGCAGGCGGACGGGAGTAACGCTCAGTAGCGGTCATTTCCTGCAAATCCAATTTCTGTCCCCTGGTTAAAGGCGGCAGTATCGCGTTATCTTCGTCGGCTGTTTGCTCCTCATCTTCGTCTACCGATTCGAGGTAAACTTTAAGGAAACCATCAAATTTCATTACTTCGCCATTGGCTACCAATTCATCCTTGCGGGTTGATATACTGATCTTTGCAGTTGTTTTCTCAAATAAGGCTTCACTCATTTGTGAGGCTATAGCGCGCTTCCAGATCAGATCATATAACCGTTTTTCTGAAGGATCCCCATCAATGGTATGCTGATCAAAATAGGTTGGCCTTATTGCTTCGTGGGCTTCCTGCGCACCCGCGCTCTTGGTTTTGTATTTTCTATGCTGATGGTATTTGCTGCCATATGCCGAATTGATTTCCTTTGCAGCAGCATCCAATGCGGTATCCGATAAGTTTACCGAATCTGTACGCATATAGGTGATCTTACCAGATTCATACAGCTTCTGCGCTACCGACATGGTGCGCGAAACCGAAAAACCAAGCTTGCGACTGGCTTCCTGCTGCAGGGTAGAAGTAGTAAACGGTGCTGCCGGTGAACGTTTAGCCGGCCTGGTATCAAGCGAGCTTACATTGAAATCAGCGTTGATGCAGTCCGTGAGGAACTTTTCCGCATCTTCCTGTTTGGAGTAACGTTCAGGTAGCTCCGCTTTAAAAGCGTCCCGTCCCTTGCCGAATATGGCTACTATTTTAAAAGCAGCTTCGGCCTTAAATTTATTGATCTCGCGTTCACGGTCTACGATCAGTCTTACAGCAACTGATTGTACCCTCCCAGCTGAAAGTGATGGCTTTACTTTTTTCCACAATACTGGCGAAAGTTCAAAGCCAACCAATCTATCCAAAACACGGCGTGCCTGCTGTGCATAAACCAGGTTATAATCTATTTTACGCGGATTATCTATTGCTTTTAATATCGCAGGTTTGGTGATCTCGTGAAATACAATACGTTTCGTACTGGCATCCTTCAATCCCAAAGTTTCAAATAAATGCCAGGAAATGGCTTCACCCTCCCGGTCCTCGTCCGATGCGAGCCAAACCATTTCGGCTTCCTTGGCTAGCTTCTTCAATTCGCTGACCACCTGCTTTTTATCGGCAGGGACTTCGTATTTCTGAGCAAAATTATTGTTGACATCAATGGCATCTTCCGACTTCACCAGGTCGCGGATGTGCCCATAGCTTGACTTAACGGTGAAGTCCTTGCCGAGGTACCCTTCGATGGTTTTAGCTTTCGCCGGTGATTCTACGATCAGTAAATTTTTTGCCATTTAAGCGATTATTTTTTGCAAATAAAACATAAAATGTTGGAATGTTGCAAAGTTGAAAAGTTTTAAAGTTGAAAAGATGTTTGAGTTGTTGGATGATTTTTGTTGTTAAAGGTGGAGAAGTTAACCTTTCAACCTTCCAACTTTACAACCTTTCAACAAAAAGGATCACATCAAAAAGCCACCGCCCAAGAGGTCATTGCCTTCATAAAATACGGCTGACTGGCCCGGTGCTATGCCCGATACGGTGTGATGAAAATCGACCTTCATATGTTCGCCCATTTGCACAATGGTGCTTTGCGTACCGGCATCTTTGTAACGTATCTTGGTTACCGCTTCCAAAGGTTCGGTAATGCTGGCATATTTAACCAAATTAAGGTTTTTTACCCAGGCAGATTTACGTTCCAACTCATCTTGCGTGCCTAATACCACGGTATTAGTTTGCGGATCGATACGGGTTACAAACATAGGATGGCCCAAAGCAATGCCCAAACCCTTGCGCTGCCCGATGGTATAAAACGGATATCCCTGGTGTTTGCCTACTATAGTGCCATCTGTCAGTACGAAGTTGCCGCCGGCTACACGTTCTTCCAGGTCTTCTACTTTATGCCTTAGAAAGGCCCGGTAGTCGTTATCTGGTACGAAGCATATTTCATAACTTTCACTTTTCCCTGCCAATTCAACCTGGCCCATTTCAATGGCCATTTGCCTGATTTGCGGTTTGCTAAAACTACCTAAAGGGAATTTAGTCCGTGACAGGTTCTCCTGCGATACTCCCCATAGCACATAGGACTGATCTTTATTTTCATCCAAACCTTTGGAAACCACATAACGGCCGTTATCATGCTGCCTGATGTTAGCATAGTGGCCTGTGGCGATAAATTCGCAATCCAGTTTATCGGCACGTTTTAATAGCGCTTCCCACTTAATATGAGTATTACACAATACGCAGGGGTTAGGTGTCCGCCCTGCAAGGTATTCGTCCACAAAATTGTCTATCACAAAATCACCAAACTCACTCCTGATATCCAGGATGTAGTGCGGAAAGCCATAACCAACGGCTAAAGCGCGGGCATCATTTATGCTATCTAAACTGCAGCAGCCGGTTTCTTTTGAACTTCCGCCGGATGAGGCATAGTCCCAGGTTTTCATGGTAAGCCCGATCACTTCATAGCCCTGCTCGTGCAGCATAATTGCCGCCACCGAGCTATCAACCCCACCGCTCATTGCCACTAATATCCTGCCGTTTTTACTCATATTGGCTGCAAAGATACGTTTTTGTAATTTATGCTGACAGGGGCGTGGGTCAGGGGAGGGTAAGATTTGTCTTGGTCGGAAAGTCCGAAAGTTTTTGGAATGGATGTTTGGAAAATCATTGACATTGCTACCATTTACGGTAACCCTGCTTTACGCTTATACTGCACGGGCCTTAAGCTATAGGCCGGTATTCGCTGCAATCAGGTTTAGGGATGAAAGTTTGTTGTCTGAACCAGGATTAAACAGATTTGCCCGATTGCGCAGATTTCGAAATCATGTAAATCCTTTAATCTGTTTAATCATGGTTCAGACAATGCGTTAGCGATAGGAGCGGATACCGGCCAGCGCCCTAAGGACTTGCAGGCGTATGAGCGTATAGCGCGCCCGCTGGTAAGCGGGAACGCCCAATTATACCACACGACTTCGTGAGTTCTTGGATTACCGAAAAACAGGAAACTTATCAACTACCGGTAATGGTAAAATATGCCCATATCACTAACTGTCCACAAACAGGCTTTTTGCCCGCAAGCCTTTAAGGCGCCATTGGCCCAGGTATTACAGGTATAAAATAGATTGTATTTGCCCTTTGCATCATAAAAAGCATCTTCTTTATCATAATTAGCGTTTGTTTTTATGTTGACCACATTGCCCTGGATATCCCGCTTAAAGGTGCTGTCGATATAAGTTACCAGTTTGTCATATTGCGCATTACTGATCATGATCTTTTTGCAGTCAGCGCTTTCACTTAAGTTATGGCAAAAGGTGGCGTGAATAGCTGATGTGCTGAGTCCGAAAGCCGCCTTGAAAGCTACACTGAACTTTAACTGCGACCAGGTAGGCGTGTTGAGATAAAATCCCTTATCGCCCCAGCCAATAGCTACATAGTTACAGGTTGTGTCTCTGCTAATAGTGTTCTGATAGCTGATCTCGGTATGCCAATCTTTCATTTGATTTTTTACCGGAACGACTATATCCGTATGGTCGCCATTTGTTTCAATATAGATAGCAACATCATTACCAATGGTGGGTTTGGCGTTAACAGTGAATAAGGGCAGGAGTAAGGCAGCTAACAGCCAGCTTGAAATGAAAGTTACCAAACTCAAAATTACCCAGGCAATTGCCCGCAGTATTTTTTTGAAAGTCATCAGGATAAAGGTTTACAGTTGTGTAATTAAAAGTAGGGCTTTTATTTAACTTAATACCCTTTTTGCATTTTAGTAACCCAATAGATTAATGATAACTGAGTTTGATTGGAGGAATTGTACTTAATATGATGTATTAAACTAAAACATCATATAATCTATATAAGTATTTGATAATTAGTAATATTAACTATAGATTAATGTAATTTTAATGAATTAAATCAGAATTTAAGCCACAAAAACTGTCTTGATATTCACAAACTCGTGTATCCCGAACAATCCCAATTCCCTGCCATACCCCGATTGCTTGATGCCACCAAAAGGCAGGCGGGGGTCTGATTTTACTAAGGCGTTGACAAAGCACGAGCCTGCCTGAATTTGAGTGGCAGCCATCCTTTCGCCTTTTTCTTTATTCTCCGTAAATACCGCTGCACCCAAACCAAACTGACTATCATTGGCTATCCGAATGGCATTAACTTCATCCTTTGCCGTAATAATAGCTGCAACCGGGCCGAACAGTTCCTCATCATAAGCAGGCATGCCGTGTTTCACTTTGGTAAGGATGGTTGCCGGGTAAAAGGCGTTTTTGCCTTTGGGTATCTCTCCGCCTAAAATACATTTGGCACCCTTCTTTACAGATTGCTTTACTTGAGCATGTAATTCATTACGCAAGTCAACGCGTGCTTGTGGGCCGATATCTGTCGAAACATTTAAAGGGTCACCCATTTTTTTTGCCTTCATTTTACTGAGGAATAATTTGGTAAATTCCTTTTGCACCGGCTTAACTACTATAAAACGCTTAGCCGCAATGCAACTTTGACCACTGTTGATGATGCGGCTGTTGACACAAAGCTCAGCAGCTTTCTCCAGGTCGGCATCTTCCAATATTACATAAGCATCGCTTCCACCCAATTCCAATACTGTTTTTTTGATGAGTGATCCGGCTTTTTCGGCAACTTGTTTACCGGCATTGGTGCTGCCGGTTATGGTCACGGCCTGTATCAAAGGGTTTTCAATGATCTTTTCGACCATGCCGCTACCGACTAATAAGGATTGAAATACATCCTTTGGGAAACCAGCCTCTATCACCACTTCTTCAATAGCCAACGCGCAACCCGGTACATTAGAGGCATGTTTAAGTAAACCGCAGTTGCCGGCAGCCAAAGCAGGAGCGAGGAATCGGAACACCTGCCAGAAAGGAAAATTCCAGGGCATAATGGCCAATACCAAGCCAATAGGCTGAAAGCTTACGAAGCTTTTGGATGCGTCTGTTTCAATTATTTGATCGCTCAAGTATTTAGCTGCGTTTGCCGCGTAATATTCGCATACGGAAGCGCATTTCTCTATTTCAGCCACGCCCTGGTTAATGGGCTTGCCCATTTCCTGTGCCATCAGTATAGCAAATTCCTTTTTGCGGGTTTGTAGAACGCCTGCCATATTGGTTAAAAGTTTACTGCGTTCTTCATGCGTGGTATTTTTCCAGTTCAGCCAGGCTTTATGCGTTTGGGCTATCTTTTGCTCCACCTGCTTTGGAGTATGCGCTCGGTAATGCTTCAACGGCTTGCCATTGGCTGGGTTGACAGAAATAATGCTCATAGCTGGTTGGTTTACTTAGCAAAGTAACAGTTATCTTAATAAATAGTTGAAATAATGCTGAATTAGTCCACACTAACTGAATGTTCCATTCGGGACATAGTTCCATTGCTCCAGTTCAGCCAAATCAGCAATGGGTTTGCCTATCCCTTCGGTGATCAGGATGATCCTGTCGCTGGCTGCTATAATGTTGACGTAATCGTGGTCGGTTATTATAAAACCTTTGGTAGATCGGTATTCTTTGATCAGTTCGATAATTACTTCCTTGTAAAGCGGTTCAACTTTGGAGAAAGGTTCATCCAGTAAAATAAATTTCACATCCAGGTTTACCAGTAACATGATCTCGAAATACCTTAATTCACCTCCAGATAGCTCGGATACCTGTTTTTTAAGATGATTTTTTAACCTTGAATCATTAATTAGCTTTTCCCTACCTTCCGATGATGCGATATAAATGCTGATGATCTTTTGGATGGAAATATTCTTCGGCAGAAAATCATGTTGGGGAAGGTAGGCTATCAAATTGCCATACCGATAAGGTTTATCATAAACCTTTCCATTTATCCTGATGAATTTATTATATGTAAATAAGGTTCCGAAGATGATCTTTAACAGGGAAGATTTACCACAGCCGTTCCGACCTAAAATGCCAATAACATCCCCTGTTTCACACTTTAAATAACAGCCGCTTAATATTTTCCTTTCATCAAAGGAGATCATAACACTATCAACCTCCAGCAAATTCCTCATCAGTGTATCAACTTGCTAAAGGTGAAAAATAAGGCAACCAGGATGATGTTAGCCACAAAAGAATAGCTTATTAACTTCAATTTGGTGAATCCACGATTAAAGTAAAAGTAGTAGCGCTGTTTGTAATACAACTCGAAATAGAATGCAGAGATAAGTAAACCAAAAGTGCAAAATGATGCCAGGAAAGCTGGCACTCCATAGATATAACCGAATATAAATGAAAATGGAATGTTTACCGTTAATAGTATTTTATAGTAATTGAATACTATCCGCATCAGGCTAATGAATAGGTTTATAAATGATCAATGAAATGCAGCTTAAAGCGGCAGGTGAGTAATAACGGGAATATTTATTGTATGGTATGGCGAAGGGCTACCGCATCAATATTTATTTCTTTGTGGATCTTCGAGTTGATGACATGTACTATTTCATCCAGTTCCTCTGCCGAAAGACCTACCCGTTCTACAATTTCTATCTTTTCGTCAAGGTCTATAGAGGTTTTCATCAGACCTGCTAACCCGATGATATTAGCCAATGGGCGGCGTATCTCATGCGAGCTTAACCAGGCTACTTCCTTTAGTTTCTCGTTCTGCCTGATGGTGTCCTTTTCTTTTTGCTTAAGCCCTGTGATATCGTTGTATACAGCTATATAACCTATAAACACATTTTTATCATCAAATAGCGGTGTATACTCACCACTAACCCAAAATTTGCCGCCGTCCTTTTTATAGCAATTTACTTCAGCGGAGAAGGCTTCCATCGCTTTCTTTTTTCTGATGATGGTACTCAGCAGGTCCAGGTCAGTTTCCCCACCTGCAAAAAAGGTAGCAGGGGCATACCCGGCAACCTCATCAAACTGGTAACCCGTAAAATCCTCGAAAGCTTTATTTACCCAGGTGATAAAATTATTCTCGTTGGTAATAATGATAATGTTATTGACCCTGGTAAGGATGTGTCCAAGCTTTTTGATCTCCTTATCAGCCCTGATTGATTCTTTGGTACTTTCAATCAGCTTCTTCTTATCATTACTGATCAGCTTGTACAGAAAAATCGCGTTAGCTATTACGAAAAAGTATCCTTTCCCGCTCCCAATAGCCAGGTAGAGCTGTGGTGTGAGTGTGGAATGAAAAATATAGAGTGCCCTGTCACTCAGGGTAATCCATAATAGTGCCACAATAACATAAATTATAGCTATGCGTAAAGCGCCGGATCTCATCTGGGTCTGTCTCGCGGTTTATTATCCGTAGCGTTCTATACGAAATTGAAAAAAAAATGTTAGGGTTTGATCAGGTGATGTTGCTTAATGATTGATAATCAGGCTAATTTATTAACCGCGTGTCTGTCCGTTTCCTTGCACCAGCCATTTATAGCTGGTGAGTTCCTGTAAACCCATGGGGCCACGGGCGTGTAGTTTTTGGGTACTGATGCCGATTTCGGCACCTAAACCAAATTGCGCGCCATCTGTAAAGGCTGTGGAGGCGTTTACATAAACCGCGGCTGCATCAACCTTATTTAAAAAGACAGTGGCGTTGGCGGCATCTTCGGTAATGATAGCCTCGCTGTGCTTGGAACTGTAACGGACTATGTGATCCAATGCTTCGGCAAAACTATCAACCGTTTTAACGGCCATTTTGAGTGATAAAAATTCGATGCCAAAATGTTCTGGCTTGGCTTGATGAAGCAGTTCCGGGGGGTAATTTCCATTCAATGCGGCATAAGCTTCGTCATCGGCATAAAGCTCTACCTGTTTTTCGGCAAGGGATTTAGCTATTTTGGTCAGATCGCAAAGGCGTGAGGAATGGATAATTAAGCAATCCAGGGCATTGCATACGCTTACCCGGCGGGTTTTAGCATTGCAGATGATCTCGCTTCCTTTTTGCAGGTCGGCGGTTTCATCGAAATAAGTATGTACGATGCCTGCCCCGGTTTCTATCACAGGCACCTTGCTTTGTTGCCGCACCCGGTCTATCAGTTGCTGACTGCCCCGTGGTATCAACACATCAATATAACCAATGGCATTTAGCAGCGCCCCGGTAGCTTCCCGTTCTGGCGGGAGCAGGGTGGCAACATTTATATTAATATCATGTTTACTAAGTACATCATGAATGATAGCGATAATGGCTTTATTGGAATATTCCCCATCGCTGCCGCCTTTTAACACGCATACGTTGCCGGTTTTAAAACATAGCGCAAATACATCGAACGTAACATTGGGCCTGGCTTCGTAAATCACGCCCACTACACCTAAGGGCACACTTACTTTGGTAATTTGCAACCCATTTGGCATGGTTTGTTCTGACAAGACGTGCCCCAACGGATTAGGCAACCCGGCAACATTGGTCATTTCTTTGGCGATATCCTGGATGCGGGCGGCGGTAAGTTTAAGGCGATCGTATTTAGGGTCGGCCGGGTCCATCCGGTTAAGATCTTTTTGGTTTTCACTAAGCAGATGTTCGGTTTGGGTTATGGCAGCTGCCGCGAGATCGTGCAGCACAGCAACAGTTGTTTCTGGATGAATATCTATGATATTCCTGCCGGCAATTAAGGCGTTCTCGAAGTAGTGTTTGTAATCCATACAATTAATAAATAGCCCCTCCTAAATGCTCCCCGCTGGTTAGAGGGAGGACTCTTTAAAGCCCCTCTCTATCGGAGAGGGGTTGGGGTGAGGCCTACTGCAAATAAAGATAATCATAATGTACCAGCGGCTTCTGGTTTTTCTGTCCTATTTTCTCCCGGGCTTTATCGGCACTATATTCCGCAATGCCGAGGCCTATCAGCTTGTCCTGTTCGTCTACCAGTTTAATGATCTCGCCTTTGTTAAAATCTGTGATAATATTCACAATGCCTACAGGTAAAAGACTTGTTGCCTTATTGGAGGTAAGCGCTGTTTTTGCACCGTCATTCACTTTAACCACACCCGTAGCATAATGGGCCGAGTGCGCTATCCATTTCTTTTTGCCCGATTTGCTTTTGTTGGGCGCGAAGCGGGTATGTGGGATAGCATCGGCCAGTACATCCGTCAATATATTGTCCCGTGTGCCATTGGCAATATGCACTGCGATACCCAATTGCGCTGTTTTTTGCGCCATAGTGCTTTTGGTGATCATCCCTCCACGACCAAATTGCGAGCGGCTGGTAGTGACAAAGGATGAGAAATCAGGCGTTTGCGCATCCACTTCTTCAATCACTTTGGAGCCGGGTAATTTAGGGTCGCCATCATAAATGCCGTCTACATTAGTCAGCACAATTAAGGCTTGCGCATTCAGCATGGAGGCGATCAATCCTGCCAGCTCATCATTATCGGTAAACATCAGTTCGGTTACAGATACCACATCATTCTCATTCACTACGGGGATTACCTGGTATTGAAGCAATATCTCCAGGCAATTGCGCATGTTGAGGTAATGGAGCCTGTCACGGAAATCCTCTTTGGTGACCAATACCTGTGAGCAAAGCATATCAAATTGCCCAAAAAGGCTGGAGTAAGTATTGATCAGTTTTACCTGGCCTATGGAAGCCAGCAACTGCCGTGCAGCCACCGCATCCGACTTATCAGATACCGTGATCATACTGCGCCCCGAGGCAACCGCGCCCGATGATACCAGGATCACTTCCTTGCCTTGTTTTTTAATGGCCGCAACCTGCTCCACCAAATGCCCGATACGCTGCAAGTCGGGCAAGCCATCAGGTTTGGTAAATACGTTGGAGCCGATCTTGATAACGATGCGGTGATAATTAAAAGCCATCAGGGGTACTTATTTTTGAAGTCCCAATATTACTAAATTATACTTAAAAGGTAGGGGAATTAGGCAATTAAGTGACCTGCGCATATTATCCGTTTGCCGGGCTATTGGAAATGGGGGTTGAATAATCGGCTAAATAATGCGAAAATCTATAAACAATAAATTGGCCCGGATGTTAAAAAAACTAAGACGACTTTCAGCGGGCCCCACTCCAATTTATCATCCGATACGTTCATTCACATCAGCCGTTTTGACAGCTTGGTTTTAACAAATCCAAAATATAACTAATGTGCGGTAACTTAAATTTAATTAACATGAAAAAGGGAAAATTAGTCATCTTGATGATTGGCTTGGCAGTATTCGGAATAACCGGTGTGAATGCACAAAGCAAAAAAGAAAAAATTGAACTGTTAACACGTAAAACGGATAGCCTCACAAAGGCATTATCGGTAAAAAATGAAAGTTTAGTTCAGTTACAGGTAAAATTGGCACGAATAGAAGGCGCAACGGATGCGCACAATGAAGTAATTAAACGCCTTGAGAATAAAGCCGACAGCTTAAAGGAGTTGCTTATCAACAGAAATACAGCCGTTGAAAACCAGGCATCTAAAATAACACAGCTAAATACGGATATTAGCGCATTACAGGCTCAGCAAAAAGAATGGACAAGTAAGAATGAAGCGTTAAATGCCGAATTAGTCAACCTTAAAAAGCCCGTGGATACCAGCACGACTGCTAAGGATACTAAAGCGACAGATCCACCTAAAGAAGAAGTAAAATCGGGCAACATAGTTTCAGGCAATAAGCCAGATCCGGCGGTGAAAAATTAATAACCGCGATGTTGACGTGTGTGGTTTGTCATACGGAAACTAACGGAAAAATACTTATATGTTATTGCGAGCGCAGCGTGGCAATCGCGAGTTATGCACGGCCCTCGACTTGTCCCTTGAGATTGCTTCGTTTCTCGCAATGACATATTGGTAAATAGAATATTTTAACTGATAAATCCCTTCACATACTCCTTGGTCAACTCCTCCTGGGGGTTTAATAGCAACTCTTCCGTAGGGCCGAACTCGATGATCTTGCCCATGTAAACGAAGATGATATAGTCGGATACGCGACGTGCCTGGCGCAGGATGTGGGTAACCAGCACAATGGTATATTTTTCTTTCAGGTTGATAAAGAGGTCTTCGATAATGCTGGTGGATACCGGGTCGAGCGCCGAGGTAGATTCGTCACCCAAAATAATTTCGGGCTCAACAGCCAGCCCACGAGCCAGGCACAAGCGCTGCTGCTGACCGATGGATAGGCGTGTAGCGGGGGCATGAAGGCGGTCTTTCACCTCGTTCCACAAGCCGGTGGCTTTCAGCTGGGTTTCTACCAGTTCATCCAGCTCGCTTCTTTTGGGGTTGCCATGTATGCGGGGCCCATAGGCAACGTTATCATAAATAGACATGGGCAGGGGATAAGGACGTTGTGATAACAGCCCCATCTTTTTGCGGATATGGGTTACTTCGGCCTTCGGGTCGTAAATATTTTCACCATCCACCAATACCTTGCCGGTGATCTTTACATCGGCGGTATCATCCAGCAAACGGTTGAACGATTTGAGCAAGGTGGTTTTACCACAACCAGATGGGCCGATAATAGAGATTACTTTTTTGTTGGGTATATTGATAGATATATCTTTCAGGATCTGCTGATTGCCGATCTGTACATTTAAATGCTGTACGCTGATATGGGGGTTATTTGTCATTATTGAATCTTGTTTTTTGAAAACCGCTTGGATAACATGGATGATAATATGGTAATGATGAGTACCACGATAGTTAATATTAAAGCCGAGGCGTAGGCCCTGCCCTGTACTTCCTCCACCGGGCTGCCCAGTTGGAAGAATATAGCCAGTGGCAAGGTAGCTGCAGGCTGATGTAGAGAGGTGGGTATGTTGTCACTAAACCCGGCTGTGAACAACACGGACGCAACATCGCCAATAGCCCTGCCAAATGATAACAGGATGGCGGTGAATATTCCCGGCCTTATCTGCCGTAAAATAACCTTCGACATTTCCCAGCGTGTTGCACCCAATGAGAGAGACGCATCTCGCAACTCATGAGGTACAGTACGGATCACCTCATCCAGCGTACGCACCAGGATAGGGATTACTAATAAAGTAACAGCCACAATACCACCCAGCAGGGATGCTTTGATACCAAAATACACCATGATGAGAAAACCAAAGGCTCCATAGACAATAGAGGGTATACCGAACAGGACATCAAAAGCTATTCTCAAGCTATTGGCCAGGGCACTTTTGCCGCCCAGGTACATATTAATGTAGATAGCTACCGGTACGCTGATAAGCAATCCCAACACTGTAGCCCCGCCAGCGATGTACATGGAACCTACAATGGCATTTAGCACACCACCTTCTTTACCAATGTAAAAACCGCCGCCCGGTATCTTGGTGATCATATCCAGATTCATAAATGGAACACCTTTATAAAATATGGTACCCACAATGAGGAAAAAACTGCCGGCAACAATAACAGTCGCCAGTACCATCAGTATCCTGAAAAAATTCTCTTCTATTTTACGCCTGATCATATTGCAAGTCTCCTTTCCAAACGGGCCAGTATCACCCTTGATATGATATTGAACAGGAAAATAATGATAAACAACAGCAAAGCCGCGAACATCAACGCAGATTCGTACATGGGGATAGACAGCATTTCTCCATAATTATTGGCGATCAAAGCAGGCAGCGGATAACCAGGATCGAATACCGAATGTGGGCTGACTGCATTGTTACCGCATACCATCAGTACGGCAATAGTTTCGCCAAAGGCACGTGAAATAGCCAGTACTGTGGCTGCTATTATACCTGGCTTAGCTTTGCGAAAGGATACTTTTTTGATGGTTTCCCACTTGGTGGCCCCTAAGGAAAGCGAGGCATCTTTTAATTCGCGCGGGATGGTATTCAGCACTTCGCAAACAATACTTACAATGAGCGGGAAGATCATTACGGCCAATACAATTCCACCGGCCAATACGCTGTAACCTGTTGAAAACTCCACAAAATGAGGGGCTATGTGATTTTGTATCAGAGGGATAATAAACAATACCCCCCAAACGCCAAATATCACCGGGGGTATGCCCGATAACAGGTTTACGAAGGGAACCAATATCTTCCGGATGCGGCTTGGGGCATACTCTGTGATGTAAAACGAGGTAAGCAAACACAGCGGAAGGGCGATGATAATAGCTATGGCTGTTACCCAAAGCGTACCCATAATGAATGGGAAAAAACCAAATAATCCCTTCATTGGCTTCCAATCACTGGAGCTTAAGAGCGTCCACCAGGATAATTTATCCAGAACGGGTATAGATTTATAATATAAGCCGATACCAACTACCAATACAACAGAAACTGATGCGAGGGTAAGCACCAGCATCAGTTTTGAAAGGATTTTATCTTTTAATAAGCGAAATCGCTGCATTTAAATGTGTTAAGGGGTATAAATAATAAATAGTTTAAACGTTAAAGGGGTATTATTAGTTAGCTGCGGCTGATAAAAAACTTAGCGATGGGCTTAAAAAAACCCATCGCTTCTAAATGATCCTGCGACCATTAAGTATTTAACCAGATCAGTTTACTTTCTTCAATTCTTCCGCGATCTTTTCTTTTGAGAGGGCGATGTAGCCATTTTCATCAACATATTTCTGACCTTCAGTTAATACGAATTTCACAAACTCAACCAATTCAGTCTTTTTAGGTTTACCCTTGAACAAAAAGCCAAGGTTACGTGCAGGAGGGGCGGGATATTTACCAGCAGCAATGGCATCGGTAAGGTGGTCAACCGTATCGTAAAAATTTTCATCCGCATCTAACTTGCCGTTACCGTTTACGTCAATAGGCAGAGCATGTACACCGTCAACCTGCTTGCGGGTTTTTAGATCGTATAGGTAAGCAATATTATTAAAGCCTATAGCGGTAACATCCTTTTTTACAGCCTGCGCTAAACCCGGATCACCATAAACAGCTACACCAAGCAGATCTTCCTGCTTTTTGTTGAAATATTTGGCCCAGGTCTCGGCAGCGCCTGCTGCATCAGAACGGGTGTAAACATGGATCGGCACAGATATTTTACCGCCCAGTTGATTCCAGTTTTTCACGTTGCCGGTTACAAACACATCCAGAAACTGGTTGCGTTTTACACCACGGCCTAATAAAGCAGGTGCGTTAGGATTAGCGGTATTGAAGGTTGGGATAACAGCATCCTTAGTTACATAAACGGTGTAAGCACCTTTCTTTACTTCTTCCGGATTGATATCCCGTGAAGCCAGGCCGATATCAACCAGGCCTGATAAAGCATCTGTTATGCCTTTACCGGCACCGCCTGCAGAGATATTGAAAACTACATTCGGATGCACTTTTTTAAATTCCTGCGCCCATTTTACGGTAATAGGGTAGAGGGCAAATGCGCCTGAAATATTGATGGTGCCTTTCAGGTCATCGGCTACCGGTTTATCTTCATGTTTCTTGAAAGAAGAAAGTATGATCACTATCCCCGTGATCGCTATGGCGGAAAGGATAGTTTGCTGGCGAAATAATATTTTTTTCATAATAATTAGCTTTAAAATTGATTTTAGAATGCAACCTGTAACTGTGCTTCAAATATGTTGTTCTTAACTTGTACAGCTGTTTCTTCACGCCTGTCAAGATAATTGACAGCCAGTTTGCTCCATTTGTTGAATACAAAATTGACACCACCGGTATAGATCTTTGCACGATCTGTTGTGATCACTTTATTAGGATCATAGGTATCATATTTAGCTACGACCTGAATTTGCGGTATTACAAAATAACCTGCTTGTAAAAACCAACCATCTTTTTTTACTGACGCATCCGTACCATGAGCATATTCTGCAGTAACAGATAAAGCGCCCAATACATAGCGGCCATCGAAACCATAACGGTTACGGGCCTGGGTAACGGTTTTACCGGTAGCGATATCTTCGCCGCTGTAAAGGCTGGTACCAAGATCTAATCCTTTGATAGGATGAAATGCCAGGCGACCGCCAAAATCTTTATGGTCATTATTGTCAGTGGTTACATCATAACCCGATCCATTGAATATACCCAGTGAGTAATCAAACAGGTAGCGATCGTCAACTTTGACAAAGCTTCCGGTTATCTGGATACCGATGTCACGTCCCTGTTGGTTGCCGATAACGTCTTTAGATCTGCTTGCCAACGCTTCGATCACTTGTGAGCGGTCGATAAATTCCAGTTGGGCATCGCCGGTTAAGCTTTCGAGCGAAAAAGGAATCTTAAACTGGCCAGCACTAAATTTTAAATAGTCTGCAAGTTTGTAGGCTGCATAAGCATCAACCAACTTAACACCGGTGCCACCAAACTCAGTTTGTGTGTAATATGACCAACTATCGGTTACATTACCTGACAGGATCAGGCGTATACGGCGCAGATCGAATGAGTTTATCGATCCTTTTTGCTCAAATCCCTGGTAACGGGTTTGAACCAGGCCGCTGATTTGCAGTGCTTTACTACCAATCCCTAAAATGTGCTGATTAGCTTTGTCCTTATCTCTTTTGGCCTGCTCTTTTAATGCAAGCTCTGATCTCAATGAATCAGCATCCTGTTGGCTCACCAAATTCTTTTTAATAAGCAGGTTTAGCAATTCATCAGTTTGTTGTGCTTTCGATACTACTGCCGAGAATAAGAGCGTTAGTATAAGCAGAATTCTTTTAGAGTAAATAATTTTCATTGTTAGGGGTTTAAGTAATAAATAAATTGTGTGATGTTTTTGTGAACCAATTTGTGGCTTGTAAACAACCACACTTAGCTCAGCGGCATAGGTGAGAGGGCATTGAATAATTGATATTGAGTAGTTTTAAATTCTTCATATTCTATTAAATCTATATTGTCTACTGATTTAGTAGTGTAAATATAAGAGATATTTATTTTATTTTCCAAACATATTTTAATTATAAATTTTAATATGCTGATTTACAGTGATATAAATTAATTATTTAAATGAAATTTTAGATGCATTCCCGGGGATGGAGCTTTGGTTTTTGCGGTGGATTGGTATGAAAATGATAGATATAACCAATATTTGATAAACAAGAAGGCCCCGATTTACCGGGGCCGTTCTGCTTAGTTAATTGATTTATTTAGATTGATAATTGGTTCATTCAGCATTCGCCCTGAACATAAGGGCTCCAACAGTTACGTTGGTTCGGCTGTCAATTAGTATGGCCCCGCCGTTAGCTTTATTATTCTGGTAAAGATCATAAGCCAGCGGATCGGCAGTCTTGATGACGATACGGCCAATATCATTCAACTTAAAATCTTCACCCGATTCCTTTTCAAGCGTATTGATATTCACCTTATATAGCATTTCCTGTATTCTACAGCGGGTCACCTTGCTGTTGTGCTGCAACAGGTAAGTATGGGTAGGATCTAAAGCACGGGTATCCATCCAGCAAAGATCGGCTTCTATCAATTGGGAAACTTCGGGCTGGTTATGGGCATTAACCAGGATATCGCCACGGCTAATATCGATATCATCTTTTAAATGTACGGTTACCGACATGCCGGCTATTGCCGCTTCGGGTTCCACATCCAACAGTTCTATTTTGCTGATGGTGGAGTTAAAACCTGATGGTAATACAGTTACCTTATCATTTACACGGAACGAACCGCTTGATACACGGCCAGCATAGCCACGGTAATCGTGCAAGTCATCCGTTTGCGGGCGTATGATCCACTGCACTGGGAACCGGGCATGTTCGCGGCTGTTATCTTTAGGTATCTCTACCGTTTCCAGGTAGGGTAACAGGCTGCTGCCATGAAACCAACTCATATTGGATGAAGCATAAACAATGTTATCGCCTTTTAGCGCACTAACAGGAATATAGGTTACATTTTCGAGGCCAACTTTTGCTGCCAATTCTTTGTAATCCTTTACGATTTTATTAAATACCTCTTCCTGGTAATCAACCATGTCCATTTTATTCACACAAACAACTACTTGTGGAAGTTCCAAAAGAGCTACGAGGAAGGAGTGACGTATAGTTTGCTCGATCACACCTTTGCGTGCATCGATCAGGATGATGGCCAGATTTGCATTGGAAGCACCCGTTACCATGTTGCGGGTATATTGAATATGCCCCGGGGTATCCGCGATAATAAATTTACGCTTATCGGTTTGGAAGTATTTGTAGGCTACATCAATGGTGATACCTTGTTCGCGTTCGGCTTTTAAGCCATCGGTTAAAATAGCCAGGTCAATACTGCCATCATCATTTTTGCGGTTGGAAGCGTGCAGGGCCTCTAACTGATCGGCTAAAATGGCCTCGCTATCATAAAGTAATCGCCCTATCAGGGTACTTTTACCATCATCAACACTGCCTGCTGTTAAAAATTTTAATATATCCATATTGCTTTATTTCGGATTTCGGATTTTCGATTTCGGATTTTTTAAATCTTATATTGAATACCTGAAATTTAGAAATATCCTCCTTTCTTACGGTCTTCCATTGCGGCTTCGCTCACTTTATCGTCCATACGTGCACCGCGCTCACTTATTTTGGAGGCGCTTATTTCGTCAATAATATCATCTATCTGGAAGGCGTATGATTCCACTGCAGCGGTGCAGGTCATATCGCCAACAGTGCGGAAACGCACATTGCGGCGTTCTATCTTATCCTCATGGTCCATATTTAAGAATGGCGAAGCAGCCATTAGCTGACCGTTACGCGTGATCACATCGCGCTCATGCGCAAAATAAATAGATGGTAATGCGATCTTTTCTCTTCGGATGTAGTTCCATACATCCAGTTCGGTCCAGTTGCTGATCGGGAACACCCTTACATTTTCACCTTTATGTATTTTGCCATTATAGATATTCCATAATTCGGGACGCTGGCGTTTTGGGTCCCATTGGCCAAATTCGTCACGAACTGAAAATATACGTTCTTTGGCCCGGGCCTTTTCCTCATCTCTGCGGGCGCCGCCTATACAGGCATCAAAATGATTTTTAGCTATAGTATCTAAGAGAGTAATTGTCTGCAGCGGGTTCCTGCTGGCGTTTTTGCCTTTTTGTTCAACCACCTTGCCCTGGTCAATATCATCCTGCACATAACCTACGATCAACTTTTCGCCGATGCGTTTGATCATATCATCGCGATAGGTAATGGTTTCCTCAAAATTATGGCCGGTATCAATATGTACCAGCGGAAAAGGAAATTTACCCGGGCGAAAAGCCTTCTCGGCCAAATGCACCAGAGTTATAGAATCTTTACCGCCCGAAAATAGCAAAGCAGGCTTTTCGAATTGCCCGGCTACCTCGCGCAGGATATAAATGGCTTCCGCCTCCAACTCATCTAAATAATCCAACTGTTTACTCATTTATTAGTTATTGATTTATTGAATGAGTGAGTTATAGAATAAGGATGCAATCGATAATTCTATAATTCAGTAATTCAAACTTATTTATGCACCTCGTGTAATCCGCATTCCTTTTTCGACTGATCTTCCCACCACCAGCGCCCGGCCCTGAAATCTTCACCTGGTTGTACAGCTCTTGTGCAGGGCGCACAGCCAATGCTTGGGAAACCTCTGTCGTGCAGTGTATTATAAGGTATGTTATTTGCCCTGATATATTCCTTCACCTCATCCAGGTCCCAGTTAAATATGGGGTGAAATTTAATCAAATTATTTTGTTCGTCCCATTCAATATTGCTCATATCGAGGCGATTGGCTGACTGCTCGGCTCTGATGCCGGTTATCCAACATTTATTACCTGCAAGCGCACGTTTTAATGGCTCTATCTTGCGGATAGCACAGCACTCTTTACGATTCTCCACAGATTCGTAAAAACTGCTGGGACCTTTGGCATTCACCATTTGTTCTAAACGCTCGTTGTTGGGATAATAAGCGTGAATAGGCTGGCCATACATTTCCATAGTACGGTTCCAAACGTAATAAGTTTCGGGGAAGAGCCTGCCGGTTTCTAATGTAAATATTTTTATAGGCAGGTTGTTGGTGAAGATCATGTGAGTGATCACCTGGTCTTCCCACCCAAAACTGGTTGAAAAAACAATCTCACCGGGAAATTGATCAGCCAGGAAAGTTAATGCCTCCACCGGTCCCAATCCATCGGTATGTTGCTTTATGTTATCTAACGTATTCATTATATAACCTTAATTAAAAAGTTAATGATACTCCTCAAACTGATCAGTATCACAATTACAGCTACCGACATCATGATAGCTTTAGCCGATATTTTATTTGATATTTTAGCAGCAATAGGAGAGGCCAGCGCACTACCTACCACCAAACCTGAAACCGATTCCCAACGTGCCCCACTTAGCATGGTAATAAAAGTGATAGAACTCATTAAGGCAATAAAAAATCGTGATAATTTTACAGTTCCTAATGAAAACCGTGGATGACGACCACCGGCAATCAAAGTTGACAACACGATAGAGCCCCAGCCGCCGCCACCAACTGCATCAATAAAGCCGCCACCGAAACCAAGAGCCGAAATTCTTTTGATTTTAGCAGTAGTTCTTTTTTGCCCGGTTTTAAGCGCTTTTCTGAAGATAACAATACCTAATATTAAGGTGTATAACGATACAAATGGTTTGGTGTAATTACTATAATCCTCTAATGACGAAAGGATATAAGCACCCATTACGGCACCAATAATGCCGGGAATAAGCAGCATTTTGAATAATTTCCAGTTGATATTACCCATTCGGTAATGCATCCAGCCGGCTATGCCATTGCTCAATATTTCTGAAAGGTGCACACCCATACTTGCCGAAGCAGGAGGGATGCCCATGGATAACGAGAAGGTAGTGGATGTTACGCCATAAGACATGCCTATAGCACCGTCTATCATGGCAAAAACAAAACCAGCACCCAGGAAATAATAGAAAAGCGGGCTGATATTTTCTACATAGGCCCTGAAATCAGGCTCTTTGTTCCATAGCGCGTAGGTTGTAATAACAATAGCCATTACAATTGCGCCCCATATCAGCCAGATCAGGTTTTTATTGGTTTGTGGTTTTTTGTCGACCAATACCGAGGTTACCTCGTTTAGTTTCTTAACCTTATAGGCAAAGTCACCTGAAAGCGAGTTTCTGAGGTTACTCATCTGTTGCAGGCTGATATCCAGTTCGCCGGGCAGGCTCTCATTTAAAACTTCTTTTAAGCGTTGGGCTACCGTTGGTGATTTACCATTAGTAGAAATGCCAATTTTAAGGTCACCTTTTTGTACGATAGAACCTAAGTAGAAATCACAAAGAGCGGGTTTGTCAGCCACATTAACTAATAGCTTGCGCTCATGAGCCGATTCCCTGATATAAGCATTCAGTTCGCTATCATTGGTTGCAGCCACTACAATATCGGCATTGTCCAGATCGCTGTCAATAAAAGCTTTTTGTATAATAGTTACCCCTTCATATTCGGCAGCCAAAGTATGCACTTCGGGTACGAATATTTTGGCAATAACGGTTACCCTTGCCAGCGGACTGTTGCTGAGGATAGCTGTCAGTTTTTCCAAACCAACGTTACCCGCACCGATCAGCACCGTGTGCAATTCATTCAGTTTCAAAAAAATAGGGAAAAGCTGGTTGCCTTCCGTCTTTTCTGGCTGAACTACAGTTAAACCGTTATTCCTGGGCAATAATGTCATAAAATTCCCTGATGGGCTGGAACATTGGATGTAAGGACACCACTTCGCCGATAATGATCAGCGCGGGTGAGGTTATTTTTTTCTCTTCAACTATTTCAACAATGGTATCAATAACACCAATTGCTACTTTTTCATTATCAGTTGTACCACTTTGAATTACAGCAACCGGCAATCTATGCTTGCCTTCTTTTTTAAATATCTCAGTAATTTCAGCCAGCTTATGGATACCCATCAGCACTACAATGGTAGCCTTGGTGCGGGCAGCTTCATAAAGATCGCCGGATACTTTGCCATCGGCAGTGGTACCGGTCACCACCCAAAAGCTTTCGCTCAAACCGCGGTGGGTAACGGGAATATGCTGCATTCCGGGAACACCAATGGAACTTGAAATACCTGGTATTACTTCGGCAGGAATGCTATAAGAAGCTGCATGATCCAACTCCTCATATCCGCGGCCAAAAACAAAGGGGTCGCCGCCTTTTAAACGAACTACGTGACCGTAATTCAGCGCGTAATCGATCATCAATTTATTGATAGCCGTTTGTGAAAAGGAGTGATCGCCTGAGCGTTTGCCTACATACACTTTCACCGCATGTTCAGGAGCGAATTCCAATAATTCTTCGTTTACTAAAGCATCATAAAGAACCACATCCGCTGTTTTTAATGCTTTGATACCTTTTATGGTGATCAGGTCGGCATCGCCGGGGCCTGCACCAACCAAAGTAATGCGCGGTTCTTTAACTGCTTTTTTATTTTGAATATCTATCATGATTGTACCAATGCCTCTCTTTTTGCTTTAACACTTGCCAGGAAGTTTGTGGCATCCTGTAGATAAGCAGTTGCAAATTCTTGGGAAGGTTCGTTTTTGTTTATCTGTAATACCAAATCGTTGAAGGTTCCATTCAGGTTGAATTCACCCTTCTCTACATATTGCGCATCAAACTCGCGGATAATACCGGCCTGTGTGCTGCTGTTTACGTTTTTATCTAATAACAAGGCCTTTGCAGCGCTGATCATCACATTATAAGAATGATAGATCGTATCAGACCAGGCGCCATTTTTAAATGATCCATTTGCCCAGCCAAATTTTTCGTCAGACTCATAGATCAATGTAGCAACCAGGTCAATCATTACGCCGGCACACTCACCAACACCAATAGCGGTAACAAAGGTTTCTTCGTGACCCCAGTCTACAAACTCATCATCTTTAAGCGTGGTCAGGTCGGCCAGTGGTTTCAGCATCTGGTAGAAATAGTCCTTACCCTGCCTGTCATAATAATTATGGAAAGTTTCGTCAGCTATTGAATTCAGTTTGTAATCATCCAAAACAGCCCTTAATACATGGGTCGCACGTTTAGCAGGGACTTTAATAACTTTTTCAGCCGCGCGGCCTATGCCATTTCCAACTGTTCCGCCACCCAAAAGAACCTGCATAGATGGAAGTACTCTTAACCCAGCTTTCAACGAGCTGCCATGGAAACCGATATGCGCCAAACCATGCTGACCACAGGAGTTCATGCAACCACTGATCTTTATTTTGATCTCGCGGTTTAAAATAAATTCTTCGTATTCATTATAGATCAAATCCTCCAGTACTTTTGCGAAAGTCATACTATTGGAAATACCCAGGTTACAGGTATCAGTACCCGGGCATGTGGTCACATCGGCCACACTGTCAAAACCGGGTGTAGAAAGATCTACTTCGGTTAAAGCATTATATAGACCGGGTAAGGCTTCTTTTCTAACATATTTCAATAGTAAGCCTTGATTGGCAGTAATGCGTATTTCATCAGCAACATAAGGCCTAATACCCTCAACCATTTTACGGGCAATATCGGTAGGGATATCGCCCACCGGAACTTTAACATATACGCCGTAAAAGTCTTTTTGCTTTTGTTCAAATACATTGGTGATAAGCCATTGCTCGTAGCGTAAGGGGTTGCTGACAGTAACTTCCGGGTAGGATGTAGCTTCAGGGAGATTCGGCATTTCTATGCTATCACGGTTGATAGGATAGGTTTTTACCTTGTTGGCAATCCTTTCTTCGCGTGTCAGGCGTAATACTTCGTCAAGCCCGATCTTTTGAATCAGGAATTTCATGCGGGCCTTGTTACGGTTGTTGCGTTCGCCATAACGGTCGAACACCCGGATAACAGACTCGATATATGGAATTAACTGATCTTCAGGTAAAAACTCTTCTACTATGCTGGCAAGCATGGGTTGTGCCCCTAATCCACCGCCAAGCATTATTTTAAAGCCGCGTTCGCCATTCTCTTTTAATTTAGGAATAGCGCCAATATCATGCACATAAGAGAAAGCGGTATCGTCATCACTTGATGAAAAGGATATCTTGAATTTACGACCCATTTCCTGGCAAACAGGGTTGCGGAGAAAATATTCGAAAGTTGCATGAGCGTATGGTGATACGTCAAATGGTTCTTTTGGGTCGATACCGGCAGTAGGAGAGGCGGTAACGTTTCTTACCGTATTCCCACAGGCTTCGCGCAGGGTGATATCATCGCGCTCCAGTTCGGCCCATAATTGCGGGGTACGGTCGAGGCTTACATAATGGATCTGTATGTCCTGGCGGGTAGTCAAATGCAGGTTGTGGCTGGCGTACTCGTCAGACACATCGGCAATACGCAACAACTGTTTGAAGGTAACTTTACCAAAAGGCAGCTTAATACGCACCATTTGTACGCCGGGTTGGCGCTGACCGTAAACACCACGAGCCAGGCGCAAACTCCTGAACTTCTCGTCGTGGATCTTGCCTTCACGGAAAGCCCTGATCTTTTGTTCAAGGTCGATAATATCTTTTTCAACTATCGGGTTCTCCAGTTCGGTTCGGAAGCTTTGCATATCTTCTTATCTTAATTTATTATAAAAAAGCCCCTTCGGCTCAGGCTGAAGAGGCGTATATCTATCAAATTACACGCTAATTACAACCCTGAACTATTGCCTGGCATCAGGCTATAGCTATTAATTTTGCTGTCAGTAATATTTATGTTTTCCATTGAGTCCCCAAATATATACATAGTATAGGGAAATGGTAGAATTTTTTAAATGAATAATTTTCTTTTACAGTAAATTTACATAAATCAAAACTGATTTCAAACAATACCAAATGTGAGCCAAAGTTTTAAAGATCGATCCTTATACGTGGCTACCAGGAATTTAGATACTGAAATGAATGGATTTTATTATTATGAAAGGGTTTGATTTTGATTTTTAATATATTGATAATAAGTGTATTATGGCTTTACTTTGAAATATCTAAGCAAGGTGGTTTTAACATAAGAACTTTAAGAAAAGGGGACAGTCCTTTGATCGCTAAAATAATTTGGCCGGATTACCTAAAAAGAGAGTGATTAACCAATACTTTATTGGGGAAAAATATACCCTGTAATTGCCCCGCTTTTGCAGGAGTTTTTATGGGTGGTTTAAAAATTGATCAGTGTGTTTTCCCTGGCGATAACATCGGCTATGCTTGTTTCCGATAGTATTTTTAGGGTAGCATCTCTTACTTCAACAAACACATCGCGTATACCGCAGGTAGTTTCCTGGTGGCACTCATCACATTTATGATAAAAATTAAGGCTGGCGCATGGAACCATAGCTATAGGCCCATCGGTTATGCGCATAATACTTACCAGGTAAATGTCCTTAGGGTCCTTATTTAAACTATAACCGCCTCCCGCGCCTTTTTTGCTGTACAGGAAACCTGCATTCCGGAGATCCAGCAATATTTGTTCGAGAAACTTTTTAGGAATACGTTCTTCTTCAGCGATCCTTGAGATCTGCATCGGGGGTTTATCGGCATTTTTACCCAGGACTACCAGGGCCTTAATGGCGTATTTGGTTTTTTTGGAGAGCATCTTTTAAATTACAAATACAAAGATAAGCAAAAGATTTATGTTGGTTCATAATTGGCTTACGAGAGGCGCGGCCAATGTAAATGTAAATATATTTTATTTCTTATCCGAATGCCCCAAATCCTTACCAGGAGAAACCCTGTCGCGTGTCATTTGCTTCAATTCTTTTATTTCGGGGAAACGGCCGGATTCTTTACGATCAAAGATAATATCTCCATTGATACGGATACTAAAATGACCGCCTGTTTCGCTTGGCTGCAAGGCCACCGCATATAATTCGTCTGCAAATGTGGTGAGCAACTCCTGTGCCATATAAGCTGCCCGGAGCAGCCAATGGCATTTTGGGCAATATTCAATAGTAATGGTGGGCTTCATCAGGCTAATTTACAAAATCGGGGTCATTATTGCTGCTATCGGCGATAAAATGAAAAATCATCACAAGCAACGCAATTAGGGGAAACGCGCCAGTGATGATTAAAGATAATTGTAAAAATATTTTAGAGAATAAGGGGTCAGCCTTATCTGCCCTGGATAAAATTAAAGCCTAAAGTAAGTTTTGGATTAAATGGACCAGCCTTTTTCTTTTTCTTGAAAATGCTTTCATTGTTGGCATACGCGCCCACTGCTTGCAGTATTGAAGTAAATAAGTTTTCTACAGATTTCATAAACACTATTTGATTTATATGTTTTAACGAAATCGATGAAAAAAGAGTTGCAAAAAACAATATTATTTTTCAATAAAATCTGCGTTTTTGCGTATGTAAGGGCTGTTTTTGTGAAAAATGAGAGGGTGATTCCTATTTAGATAAATATTCCAAACTACCTGATTTACTGTTATTTAAAGAAATTGAAAATTGAATAAAATATGCTTAATAGTTAATAAAATTAACCCACTATTTTATTTGAAATAATTGAATTTTACTAATATTAAACCGCTCAGATCAGATAATTATTTGGCAGGCATTACAAACCGGTCTTCGTAATTAAGTTTTAAAACCCTTAACGTATCTCCTATAGAAACTTCCCCAAGTCCTTCATGTGCCAGGTTTTGCCCGAAAAGTATCTTATTATCTTTAAAGCGATAACGGGCAAGCGTTTTTAACGGCTCTTTATATTTTATGGCTGTTTCCTGGTCAATGGTGGTCATAACGCAGCGGGCGCAAAGTTTTACGCCATAAAAGGTAATATCGCCCACACTAAAGGTACCCATCATATCTTCCTGGAAAGGGGTGCCGCCTGTAAATACAATATTCGGCCTGAAACGGTTCATTGGCAATGGTTCATTAAGGCGGCTATTCAGATCATCCAATGAAGCTTGCCCGATTAGTAAAAAGGGATAAGCATCTGAAAAGGAAGTAATGCTGTCATCCGGGGCATAACGCGGATCTGTAACACGGGTTGTTTCATCAGTCATATAAACCAGCCTGCAGGACATTTCAAGCATATTACTGAACCATTTATCAGCTTCATCGCTTACAAATTGCCCTGTACAAGTATCATCCCAGATAGTGACATCGGCGAATTCGCTGGTTGCTGGTAGGAAAGGTATTGTGAAGGATGAATTTTTGGTAGTATGATTTACCCGCAGGCCTTTGTCCGTTACCTGCACTTTTATTAGCGCCATTTGGTGTACCTCGCGTTGCGAAATAAACCGGTTATTCAGATCAACCAGCATCCAACGGCGGTCGTATTCAAAGCCCCGGTCTGTAACACGGGCCTTATCTACAGCGATGCCCGCAAGCGACTTGATTGGATAAATAAATAACTGGCTAATAAGAAGCATCGGATCAAATAAATATTACCGGCGTAAAGATACCGGCTTGCGCTATCCCTTGCAAGCCACGAAATGGGATGTTTATAAAAACAATAACAAGTTCGTTACATTTAATGAACATTACTGCCAGTTTAAAACATTTATCCCTAATTTTAAAAACCAATAAAAACATCTAATTATGCATCGCAGAAAATTCATCAGGGACGCCTCAGTGGCTACGGCCGGATTAACTATTCTTAATTTTCCAATATTTGGTAAAAATGCACCCAGCAATAAAGTAGTGCTGGCGGTAATGGGCCTTAACAGCAGGGGGAGTTATTTGGCCAACAGCTATTCGCAATTGCCTAATGTGGAAATAGCTTATATATGTGATGTAGAAGCGGGAGCCATCAAAAAAGGATATGAAGCGCTTAAAGATGCTAAACGCAAACCTGAGTTGGTGCACGATATACGGAAACTGGTTGAGAAAAAGGATTTTGATGCTTTGATAGTGGCTGCGCCGGATCACTGGCATACTCCTGCTGCTATTTTAGGATCATCGCATGGTAAGCACGTGTACGTAGAAAAACCTTGCGGACAAAACCCACACGAGGGAGAACTGGTATCACAAGCCTTGCATAAATACGGCAAACATATCCAGATGGGTAATCAGCGGCGTTCTATGCCGTCATTGATTGATGCGGTAAAACAGGTTAGAGAAGGCGCGATAGGCGATGTGTACTTTGCGAAGGCGTGGTATACCAACAACAGGCAGTCCATCGGCATTGGTAAAAAGATAGCGGTGCCCGCTACTTTGGATTTTGATCTTTGGCAGGGACCAGCACCACGCAGGGATTACCAGGATAACCTGGTTCATTACAACTGGCACTGGTTTTGGCATTGGGGAACAGGAGAGGCCTGCAACAATGGTACGCACGAAATAGATTGCTGCCGTTGGTTTTTAGGGGTTGATTACCCTACAAAAGTGACTTCATCAGGTGGAAGATATGCTTATAAAGACGACTGGCAGACACCTGATACACAGGTAGCCAGTTTTGAATTTGGTGATAAGGGAACCATCAGTTGGGAAAGCCGAAGTTGTAATAACTTCCCGGTGGAGGGCAGTAGCCGCGGGTTTATTATTTATGGTACTAAAGGCAGCCTGGTAAATTTGGGTGGCGGCGACTATAAAATATTGGATATCAAAAACAAGGTATTGAAGGAAGTGAAATCAGAGGTAGCTCCCGATCCGAACAATCCGACAAGTGCCAATGGCAATTTGGATTTTTATCATTTTAAGAACTTTGTGGGTGCTGTAAGAGGCGAGAATGAATTGACCGCGCCGGTTGATGAGGCTTCGAAAAGTGTGCTGCTTTGCCATTTGGCTAATATCGCACAACGCACAGGTATTACTTTAAATTGTGATTCGAAAAACGGGCATATTACCAATAGTCCTGACGCGATGAAGTTGTGGGGAAGGACTTATGAGGCTGGTTGGGAGCCGAAAGTGGTATAGCCCCCTCTAAATCTCCCCCTGTATGGGAGACTTTTTAATATCTTACTATGAAAGCGCGTATGAAATATATCTTCATTATCTTCTTTTTGTCAAGTTCAGTTAGTTTATTCGCTCAAAGCGGAGAACAACTTTTCCCTCAGCAACCCGGTGTGGTATCCTACACCTACCGTGATTATTTTGCAAAGGACGTTCCCACCACGCTCGACCTGGTTAAGGCCAATAACTTCACCGATATAGAATTTTCAAACCTGTTTGGCAAAACTGCCGCAGAGTTAAGGAAGCTGATGGACGAACGGGGTATCAAATGCTCGTCCTTTGGTGTCAGTTACGATGACTTTGTGAATAAAACCGCGGAGGTGGCCCAAAATGCGAAAACATTGGGAGCGCAATATGTTAGGGTGGCTGGCATTCCGCATAAGGCCGCTTTTACTTTAGAAGAAGCGCAAAAGGCAGTTGCCGATTTTAACCGGGTTGGGAAGATATTGAAAGATCAATATGGATTGGGCTTTATATACCACGAGCATGGCTTTGAGTTTCAGCCTTACCAGGATGGTACGTTGTATGATTACATCATGAAGCAAACCGACCCAAAATACGTGAGTTTTGAGCTGGATATTTTGTGGGCCTTTTTCCCCGGACAAGATCCCACCGCCCTGCTCAATAAATACGGCAACCGCTATAAGGCATTGCATCTGAAAGATCTCAAAAAAGGAGTTAAGGGCGATTTCTCAGGGGGTACAGCAAAAGACAATGATGTGGTTTTGGGCACGGGACAGATCGATATACCTGCTGTGCTGATCGCCGCAAAAAAAGCCGGGGTCGAACATTATTATATCGAAGATGAGAGCAGTAACCCCATTACCCAGGTAGCGCAAAGCCTGCTTTATCTTAAAGGTTTAAAACAATAGATCATCACTATGAAAATTATGAATAAATATAAATCGTTTGTGTTTGCCGTCGCTATAGCGGGAAGCTTTTTAGTTTCGAATGTTCAGGCCCAAAAATCTACAGGCTGGACCAATCTATTTGATGGAAAAACACTCAAAGGCTGGAAACAGGCCACAGGCAAAGCAACTTATACCGTTGAAAATGGTGAGGTCGTTGGCACATCGGCAGTTGACTCATATAATTCCTTCTTGGTCACTGAAAAAGAATATGGCGATTTTGTGTTGGAACTGGATACCAAAGTGGAAAGCCCGGTCAGCAATTCGGGTGTGCAAACCCGCAGTCATTTTGATGCCGCAGGAAATAAGGGAACAGGCAGGGTTTATGGCAGGCAGGTAGAAATTGACCCCTCTGATCGCCGCTGGACAGGCGGTATCGAGGACGAAGCCCGGCGCGATTGGCTTTATACGCTGCAATTAAACCCAAAAGCACAACCCGCTTTTAAGCAAGGCGAATGGAATCACCTTAAAATAGAATGTATCGGCAACAGTACCAAAACCTGGGTAAATGGGGTAGCGGCAGCTTATGTGGTAGATACAATAGACAGCAAAGGATTTATCGGTTTACAAGTGCATGCTGTTGGGAAGCCTGAAGATGCCGGGAAAAAGATATACTTTAAAAATATCAGAATAAAAACGATCAACCTCAAACCTGAGCCTTTTTCGCCCGGTGTGTATGTGGTAAATTATGTCTCCAATCATTTAACCGATTATGAAAAAAAGGATGGCTGGCGATTACTGTTCGATGGCAAAACCAATACCGGCTGGATAAATGCCAATACGACAACCTTCCCAACCAAACCCGGTGGATGGGTGGTAAAGGATGGCACTATGACCATATTGGGATCTAAAGGCGGTGAAGCAGCCAATGTAGGCGACATCGTAACCAAAGAACAATTCAGCGCATTCGATCTTTCGTTTGAATTTAAAATGAGTCGCGGGGCCAATAGCGGCGTAAAATATTTCGTGACCCTGAATGAAGATACTAAAGGTTCGGCAATAGGGTTGGAGTACCAGGTGCTGGATGATGCTGTGCACCCCGATGCCAAATTGGGCCGTGATGGCGACCGCACCCTGTCCTCACTTTATGACCTGATCCCCGCTAATAAACCGACGCGCTTTGTTCGCCCTATTGGTGCCTGGAATACGGGCAGGGTAGTGGTTTATCCCAACAATCATGTGGAGCATTACTTGAATGGTATTAAAGTTTTGGAATATGAGCGCGGCTCAAAGGAGTTTAAAGACTTGGTGGCCATTAGCAAGTATGTGGTATGGAAAAACTTCGGCGAGGCTAAGCAGGGGCACCTGCTTTTACAGGATCATGGATTTGAAGTGAATTACAGGAGTATTAAGATAAAACCGTTGAAATAGCTATTATCGAATAAAAAGATAGGCGATTAATTATTTTTTAAGTAAATATTAAGACCAGTTTATTGATTTGAGTCGAATAACCAATTAATCATTAAATCGTGTTTTATTTCTATATTGTGTCATAATAACACTTAACCAATTTTAAACCAATCTTCTTGATCATGCCATTTGATACCGTTAATGTAAATAACAAGGCGCAGGCTAAAAACACTTATGATGCTATTGTAATAGGGTCGGGTATAAGTGGTGGCTGGGCCGCGAAGGAACTTACCGAAAGAGGCCTTAAAACCATTATGCTTGAACGCGGGCGCAATTTTGAACATATAAAAGATTATAAAACAGCCAACAATAATCCCTGGGATTTTGAGCATAGGGGCAGTGTTCCATTGGAAAAAAAGAAACGTCACCCGATATTGGCCAGGGCTTGGGGGCTTAACGAGGGCAATGAAAATTATTGGGCTGATGATGTGGACGCGCCTTATACCGAGGTAAAACCTTTTAACTGGTGGCGTTCGTACCAATTGGGTGGGCGTTCAATTCTTTGGGGCCGACAAAGCTATCGCTGGAGCGATCACGATTTTGAAGCTAATGCAAAAGACGGCTGGGCCATAGACTGGCCCATACGCTATAAAGATATTGCGCCCTGGTATGACCATGTGGAGAAATTCGCGGGTGTAAATGGCTCACTGGAAGGTTTGGAGCAATTGCCTGATGGACACTTTTTGCCTGCCATGGATATGAACTGCGTAGAAAAAGATGTGGCGGATCGTATCAAAAAGCATTATAATAATGCCCGGCATATGATCATCGGCCGTTCGGCTAATTTGACCGCCGCTATACCCGGCCGAACCAAATGCCAGTTCCGCAACCGCTGTTGGGAGGGTTGCCCTTTTGGCGGATATTTCAGCACACAGTCTTCTACCTTACCGGCCGCTGTGGCAACGGGTAATTTAACGGTAAGGCCCTTTTCCATAGTTACCAGGATCATATATGATAAGGATACCCAAAAGGCGACAGGCGTGGAGGTACTGGATGCTGAAACAAACCAAACCTATGAGTATCATGCAAAAATTGTTTTTGTAAATGCTTCGGCACTGAACAGTGCGTGGGTATTAATGAATTCGGCTACTGATGTATGGCATGATGGTTTGGGCAGCAGTAGCGGCGAATTGGGCCATAATATCATGGATCACCACTATAATTTGGGTGCATCCGGCGTGATGGAAGGGTATGAGGATAAATACTATTTCGGCAGAAGGCCAAATGGGATCTATGTAGTGCGTTTTGCCAACCTGTTTGGAGATAAAAGGGATTACCTGCGTGGCTTTGGCTACCAGGGAGGCGCCAGCCGGGAAGGCTGGAGCCGCAATATCGCGGAATTGAATATCGGCGGTAAGTTTAAAGATGAACTCAGCGAACCAGGACAATGGTCAATGGGTATTGGCGGGTTTGGCGAATTGCTGCCTTATCACGAAAATAAGATCAGTCTTGATCATACCAAAAAAGATAAATGGGGACTGCCGGTACTGGCCATGGATGCCGAGATCAAGGACAATGAGAAAAAGATGCGTATTGATATTGTAGCTGAAGCTAAGGCTATGCTGGAGATTGCCGGGGTTAAGAATGTAAAAACACATGATAACGGTCACCATGTAGGCGATGGTATTCACGAGATGGGTTCGGCACGTATGGGGCGCGATCCCAAGACATCAGTTTTAAATATGCACAACCAGGTTTGGGATGCAAAAAACGTGTTTGTTACAGATGGAGCTTGCATGACCTCATCAGCCTGTCAAAACCCATCATTAACTTACATGGCCTTAACGGCAAGGGCTGCAAATTTTGCTGCTGATGAACTGAAGAAGGGGAATATTTGATTTCGGATGTCGGATTTTCGATTTCGAATTTTTAACAATTATTGGATTTTTAAATTAACCACTATCAAACATGAAAAAAACAATATCGTATTACCTAAAAGCTGCATTAATACTATGCGTTTTGATCCAGCTTCCATACTGCCAGCTTTTGGCTAAACCCAAAGTATTGATATTCTGTAAAACCGCTGGCTTTCATCATGCCTCTATCGCGATGGGTATACCGGCTATTATCAAACTGGGCCAGGAAAATAATTTTGATGTGGACACTACCACCAACGCCGCCAAGTTTACTGCTGATAATCTGAAGCAATACGCGGCCGTGATTTTTTTAAGCACAACCGGCAATGTGCTGGATGATGAACAACAAAAGGCATTTGAAGGCTATATCCACTCAGGAGGTGGTTTTGTTGGGGTGCATGCAGCAACTGACACGGAATATGACTGGCCATGGTATGGCGATTTGGTTGGCGCATACTTTAAAAGTCACCCGAGCAAACAACAGGTGGCTACGCTGAATGTGGTTGACCGTAGTTTTATCGCCACAAAACATTTGCCTGCCGAATGGAAACGATTGGACGAATGGTATAACTATAAGTACATAGCCAAAGGTCTTCATGTGTTAATCACTATTGACGAGAAAACTTATACAGGTGGCGAAAATGGCGATAATCATCCCATGAGCTGGTATCACGAATATGACGGGGGAAGGGCTTTTTACACTGCTTTGGGCCATACAGATGAATCTTATGCTGATCCGCTGTATTTAAACCACTTGTTGGGCGGAATAAAATATGCTATCGGGAAACATAAGTAATGGAGATAGATTTTAAATATTTTTAAAAAGTTTATCCAACTTATATAAATCGCTTTCATTTGTTACCTATAAATCATAATTTGCGATTGATATCCCAATTGTAAATCCTTTTAAAATTTAACAAACATGAAGAAACTTTTAGGACTATTCTGTTGCAGCGTTATCGCGTTTCAATCGTTCAGTCAAACCAACAAAGATGGCGGCATTGCTATCATTCCAGAACCGGTAGCTATTACCAAAAAAATTGGTGAGTATGTATTACCCAAAAAGGTAGTTATTGTAAGCAGTACTCAACCCGAAATGAAGGAAGTGATCAACTTACTGCGTCAAAGGCTTTCCATACCAACCGGTTCAAAAGTTACTGTTGTTAATGCTGCCCCGGTTGCTTCAATAAGATTAACGCTTAATAAAAAGACGGATACACTTTTGGGTAAAGAGGGATATCGTTTATCAGTCACTAAAAAAGGAATTTATATTCGGGCGAATGAACCAGCCGGCCTGTATTATGGGGCGCAAACCTTGGTGCAATTATTCCCTAAGGAAATTGTGGGCAATGTGGTAAAAAATATAAAATGGACATCACCCTGTGTGGATATTACAGATTACCCGCGCTTTAAATGGAGGGGACTGATGTTTGATGTATCCCGCCATTTCTTTACTAAAGCTGAGGTGGAAGAATATATCGACAATATGGCAAGATACAAATTCAACCTGCTGCACATGCATTTAACGGATGATGAAGGCTGGCGTGTGGAAATAAAAAGCTTACCCCGTTTAACTACTGTTGGCGCGTACAATGTAAAAAAGGTAGGTTATTTCGGAACATTTTCCCAAGCTGGACCTGATGAGCCACGCACTTATGGTGGTTTTTATACCCAGGAAGATATCAAAGAGCTGGTTAAGTATGCCCAGGACAGGTTTGTTAATATCCTGCCTGAGATAGATGTTCCCGGACATAGTTTGGCTGCTGTAGTTGCCTATCCTGAGTTATCCTGTACTCCCGGCGCCGAACAATACCAGGTAAGATCGGGTGAGCACTTTATGGATTTTGGAAAAGATGGCATCAAAGCCAGGATCGATAATACGCTATGCCCTGCAAATGAAAAGGTATATGACTTTTTAGATAAAGTACTGACCGAAGTTGCACAGCTGTTTCCCTTTGGTTATATCCATATGGGAGGAGATGAGTGCGCTAAAAATTTTTGGGAGCAAAGCGATGCTGTAAAAGCTTTGATGCAAAAAGAAGGCCTGAAAACCCAGGAAGAGGTACAAAGCTATTTCGAAAAACGGGTAGAGAAGATCGTGGAGTCCAAGGGAAAGAAATTTATGGGTTGGGATGAAATACTGGAAGGTGGTTTAGCACAAAATGCCATTGTAATGAGTTGGCGTGGAATGAAAGGCGGTATCGAAGCTGCGAAAATGGGACATGAAGTAGTGATGAGCCCTACCACATTTGCTTACCTGGACTATATGCAGGCTGATCCGATCATCGAGCCCCGCGTATATGCTACCTTACGTTTGAATAAGGCTTACGAATTTGAACCAGCACCTGATAGTGTTGATTCAAAACTGATCATTGGCGGACAAGCCAATTTGTGGACTGAGCAGGTTTATAATGTGCGCCATCTGGAATATATGACTTGGCCGCGCGCGTTTGCTGTATCAGAGGCGGTATGGTCGCCAAAATCGAGGCGCAACTTTGACGATTTCTTCACGCGTGTTGAGAAGCATTTTGACCGTTTTAATGTAGCCCAGATTAAATATGCCCCAAGCGTTTATGACCCTATTTTTGCCGCCCATATGATGCCGGATAGCACAGTGCAGGTTGAACTAAGCACCGAAGTGAAGGGGTTGGATATTCGTTATACTTTTGATAATTCGTTCCCGGATCAATTTTATCCAAAATATACGGAGCCGTTGATCGTACCGAAAGATGCAGCTATGTTGAAAGTAATCACTTACAAGGGCGATAAGCCTGTGGGCCGTATGCAGTTTATGCCGGTTGATGAGTTAAAGAAAAGGGCAAAAAGAAGAAATTATGATTGATCAAATTGTATAACTAAAATAAATAAAGAGGCTCCGTATTTTATGGAGCCTCTTTTGTTTTTATGCATTATTATCATCATGTTTTGTTAAGAACCGACCAATTTACAATCAGTAAACCGGGTATATTTGATCATCAATTTTAAACAAATACTATGAAACGCTTTATCAAACTGTCATTTTTAGCCATCGCTTTTTTTGTTTGTACAAACGCATCTGCGCAAACTGATACGCTGGGTTTGTTCAGCAGTCATATTGATATTGGTAATCCTAAAAACAAAGGAAATTCTCAATATGATAAGGTGACGCATACCTATATTATGCGTGGCTCTGGTTATAATATATGGTTCAACCGGGATGAATTTCAATACCTGTTTAAAAAGATCAAGGGTGATTTTACTGTTACCGCTAATTTCCAGTTTGTTGGCGATAAAGGGAATGGTCACCGTAAAATAGGCTGGATGATCCGTGAATCGACTGATGAGAAAACTATTCATGTAAGCGCAGTTGAGCATGGTGATGGCTTAACCGTTCTGCAGTGGCGATCTGTGAAAGGCGAAAATATGAAGGACCCGGAGGGAGAAATATTTTATCCCGAAAAGAATTTTGAAGTGGTACAGTTACAAAGGATCGGCAAAAAGATCATTATGCGGATAGGCCACGTAGGGGAAACGCTGAAAACAGTTGGCGCCCATGTAATGAATAACATGCCGCAAGAAGCCTTGGTTGGATTATTTATCTGCTCACACGATCCCGAAGTGACCGAAGAGGCTAAAATATGGGATGTGCATATTGACATTCCTAAAAGTAAAAAGTAATTGTCATTTCGAGCGATAGCGAGAAATCTTATACGCTTAGCAATAACCAATTTGCATGATTCATAAGTTTTCTCCTCGTTCCTCGTTCGAAATGACAAGGAGGCTATTATCCTAATAAAACTGCGTCAATTGCCAGCGCAACTGATCTATCTGATCGCCGATGAGTTGTACATTTTCGGCAGTGAGTTCGGCTCTCGAATTTTCTTCCAATTGCCAGCCGCCGCCAACTTTGCGGATATAGCCAATAAATGAGTGATCGAGGCTTACCCGGTAATAATCTTTTTGTATTTGCCTTACTTTCATCAGCTTATCACCGCTGAAGGGTATGATATGTTCATCCATTATGTTTATTCTATAACCAGGTTATATTTTACAAGCAGTCCGGCCAAAGCATCGGCGCTGAATTTAGCTTTGTTGATAGTGCTGTTTTCCGGGTCGATATTAAAATTATAAGCGGTGCGTAAATCGGCTCCCTTCAATATCGTACGGTTGAAAATTGCCCTATTCAAACTGCATTTCTCGAATACCGCATTGGTCAGGTCGGTTTCGCTGAAATCAGCTTCCTCAAATGAACATTCGGTAAACGAAGTGCCTTTAAGTTTCTTTTTATGCCAAACAGTGTAATCCAGTATGCATTTGGTAAAGCTCACTGTAAGCGAAAAATTGCTGCTATCGCCAAAATTGACGCCGGTTATCTTGCAATCCTTAAAATCAACATTCTGCAGGCCTGTATCTGTAATTTTGATCAGCGAAAGATTACAGGTATCCATCACACAATTGATAAAAGTAATGTGCGAGAGATTGGCGTATGACAGGTCGCATTTGATGAACGTGCAGTCCTCAAAAGTACGGTCGTGCCCTTCCAGGTCTGCCGCTTTTATGTTTTTGTAGATAGTGCCCTCTTCAAACTTCTGCTCCATTTTGTTGCTCTCTGTGCCTGGTTGATCCGTTCCGAAATTAGGAAAAGTATCGGGGATTTAATCTACAATTTGATTTTATCCGGCTTTAATTATTAAAAAATTATAGGCATGAAAAGTTTACATATCCATGTTTCTAATTTTGTGTAAGACATGCATATTTGAGTAAAATTTATTAAACAACCTGATCCATGAGTAATAGCACAACATCTGCAGACAAAGAACTATTTATAAAAATGGTTCTATCAAATTGGGAAACACAAATTAGCCGCACTAATAATTTGCTGGCTAAACTAAGTGATGAAGAATTATCGGCACAAACCTCACCCGGGCGTAATACAGGCGTTTATCTGATAGGACATCTGGCCGCTGTAAGTGATGGTATGTTTAAGTTGCTCGAACTTGGTGAAAGGCTTAATCCAGGAATGGATGAGATATTTCTGCATAACCCGGAAAATTCAGGCATTGAAAAACCAGGTGTTGCTGAAATAAAAGAATATTGGAATAATGTTAACTCCAGGCTCTTGCACAAAATAGCTCAGATGCCCGTTGATGAATGGTTTAACAGGCATACATCAGTATCAGCAGAAGATTTTGCAAAAGAGCCACACCGGAATAAACTAAATATTGTTATCAACAGAACCAATCACTTAAGTTACCACCTGGGGCAAATGGCCTACCTGGATAAGAAGTAAATTTTATATATTTATATATTAATTCACTGTTGATGCGTTATTGGCTGTAAAGCCTTTCACATGAAAAAATCTTTACCCGTACTTCTTATCCTTGCAGGTATGCTATCTTTTTGCGGTTGCTCCAAACAGGTGTATACGCATCAGCAGGTGATGCAGGGTTTTCACACCAAAGCCGATGTATTGAAACAATTTGGGATGCCTGACCAGAAAACAACAAGTGAGGGAATAGAAGAATGGACTTATAATAAAGATATACCGCCTAATAAAGCTGCACAGCCTGTTGCTGATACAGCCAGGAAAAGCGATACAACAAAAAGTTACGTCGCTACCGCCCGCGATTCTTTAAAATTGCTTAAATACACCCAAAACAAAAAATATATCAGGTTCCTGTTTGATAGCGCCGGTAACGTATCTGGCTATAAGAGCAATGGTGTAAATTTAGCCTATACTAAAAAAGACAATTTTGGCATGGGCCTGTTAAAAGTTTTGGGAATAACCGTGGCTGTAGTGGTCATCATTGGTGTGGAAATAGCCAATAATAGCGATGTAGTTGACTTTTAAACTGAGGCATTTTCTCCCGAAATCATTTCTTGGTAATGTGTTTCATATCATCTAACTTACAGCATTAATAGATATGCCTGTAAGCAAGTATGCATGATTTTTTTGTTGACCCCGATATTGCAAAAGCAAAAACGCCTTATGCTGATTTTTATACCAGTGCCGAAGTATTTGAGCAATGCAGGGAGAAGATATTTGCACCCTCGTGGCAATTTATAGGCAATGATGAGTTGGTAAAAGATAACGGCGAAGTTTACCCTTTTACTTTGCTGCCAGGCTATCTGGACGAGCCTTTGGTGTTGACCAGGGACAAATCAGGTACAATAAATTTACTGTCCAATGTATGTACGCACCGCGGCAATATCGTTGCCGAAAAAGCATGCAAGCAAGCTAACCTGAGATGCCGCTACCATGGCCGGCTGTTTAATCTCGACGGTAAATTTGTTTCGATGCCTGAGTTTAAGGAGGTGGAAAATTTTCCTTCAAAAGACGATGACCTGCCAACTTTAGAAATATTTAAATGGAATAAATGGCTGTTTACTTCGGTCAATCCTATTTATTCAAATGATCTCTTTTTCAGGGATATGATGGAAAGAGTAAGCTGGATGCCGCTGGACGATTTTAAGTTCCAACCAGATCTATCCAAAACCTTTAATGTGAAATGCAATTGGGCCTTGTATTGCGAAAATTATCTCGAAGGCTTTCATATTCCTTTTGTACACGCCGGGTTGAACGCGGTGATCGATTTCGGCGAGTATGCTACAGAATTGTTTTTTCCTTATTCAAGCCTGCAATTAGGTTTGGCAAAAACTGACGAGGATTGTTTTGATCTTCCCGCCTCATCGCGTGATCAAGGGAAAAACGTGGCCGCTTATTATTTCTGGGTATTTCCTAATATGATGTTCAATTTTTATCCCTGGGGTTTATCGGTCAATGTAGTTGAGCCGGTATCTGTTGGCGAATGCCGGGTAAGGTTTTTATCCTATGTGTGGGATGAAGCCAGACTGGACAAAGGAGCCGGAGCCGGGTTAGATAAGGTGGAGCAGGAGGATGAGGAGATCGTAGAAAATGTGCAAAGAGGCGTGCGTTCGAGGTTTTATAAGCATGGCAGGTATTCCGTAACCCGTGAACAGGGTACACATCATTTCCATCGCATACTGGCTGAATTTATGAATAAATAATGGCGCAACTCGAACGCAAGTTAGGTTTATGGGCATCGGTTTCTATCGTGATAGGCTCTGTCATCGGCAGCAGCATATTTATGAAGCCGGCAACTATGGCGGCCCAACTGAGTTCACCTTTAATGCTGCTGCTGGTATGGGTGGTTGCGGGTGTTGTGTCGTTATTTGGCGGTATGATCAATGCCGAGGTTGGCTGTTTACTGCCCGAAACCGGTGGCCAGTATGTCTATTTCCGGCGCATGTACGGCAATTTCTTTGCCTATTTGTTTGGCTGGGCGTCATTTGTGGTGATCGATACAGCTTCAATTTCCGGTATATCGTTTGTATTTGCCGCTTATACCGAATATTTTGTGCATTTGCCCCGTTTCTCTAAAGCAATTGAGCATGCCGTACCGTTTGTGATACCCTTTATAGGTAAGTTTTACCTGCTGGAAAATATCGGGGTCAAGGGCCTGGCGATATTGCTGATCATCATATTTTCCTGGATAAATGCACGCAGTTTAAAAATGGGTGGTGCTGTGCAGGTTTTCTTCTCGGGATTAAAAGTACTGGCGCTCATCTTTCTGATAGGAGCTATTTTCTTTTCGGGTAAAGGCAATGTGCTTAACCTGGTTACGGCCTCAAGTACTTTCGACCGTTCCTACTGGCATCAACTGACAGCCTTCATCGCCGCCACTACCGGGGCATTGGCCGCTTATGATGGCTGGAATAACCTGGGCTTTATTGCCGGAGAGATCAAAGATCCGCAGAGAAATATTCCGCGCGGATTGATCATTGGTTTATGTACCTGCATATTGTTGTATGTACTAACCACTGAAGCCTACCTCTATATGCTCCCGGTTGATCTGATGAAAAACTCGACTTTAGTAGCATCCGATGCCATGTTTAGGGTGTTAGGAACCGGCGGGGCGGGATTGGTGGCTATGCTGGTGGTACTGTCTACAGCCGGGGCAGCCAATAGTAGTATACTGCCTTGCGCCCGTGTAGTATATGCGATGTCGGAAGAGAAAAACTTTTTTGCGTTTGCCGGCAAGGTCAACCCTAAATATCATACTCCTTCAAATGCCTTATGGTTCCAGGCAGCCTGGGCGACTATCCTGGTGTTGATCGGCTCATTTGATATGTTAATGGATATGTTTGTGTTTATCACCTGGATATTTTATGGGTTTGCCGCTTATGGTATTTTTATTCTCCGCAAAAAAATGCCGGATGCGCCCCGGCCTTATAAGCTGAAAGGTTATCCTTATTTGCCGATTATTTTTATGCTGTTCTCTACGCTTTATGTGGTGATCACGCTTTACAATGATATCAGCAATTATATGGCGGGGAATAGCCGTATCATCAATTCGGTATTTGGATTGCTATTGACCGCGATAGGGATACCGCTGTACTGGTATTTTAAAAAGAAGGAAGCTTAGTGTTGCCTTATTTGATTAATTTTGAAGTATGAAGGTAAATGTGCTCGCATTCGGTATAGCAAAGGATATTTTGGGTGGAGCGTCTATTGATGTGGAATTGATAGGGCAGGCAACCACAGGTGATCTTAAGCAATCATTAGAGCAGCGTTATCCAAGATTGAAGCAACTGGCTTCTTATATGGTCGCTGTAAATAATGAGTATGCCGAAGATGAGAATATACTAACCGAACGTGATGAGGTGGCAATTATTCCGCCAGTAAGCGGGGGATAAGACCGTTGATTTTTTATGATTCTTATGATTTCGTTGATTACTCAAATAATACACACTTCATCCCCGTTGTCTGTGTCCTCACAGACAACAATTAATTAAGCCAATTGACCACGCAAATAGAAATATCAGCTCAACCATTAAATATCCAATCTTGCATTGATTGGGTGATGTCGCCGCAATCGGGTGGAATCGATGTGTTTATCGGAACGGTGCGCGATGCGACCAAAGGTAAAACTGTGATCAGGCTTGAATTTGAAGCTTATGAGCCAATGGCACTTAAAGAAATGACCAAGATAGCTGAGGAAGCTTTTGAAAAATGGCCCGTGCGAAAATTACTTATTCATCACAGAATAGGGGTATTACAAGTTGGGGAAGTACCGGTGATCATAGCTGTTTCATGTGCTCATCGTGATGCTGCTTTTGAAGCCTGCCGTTATGTAATTGACACATTAAAGCAAACCGTGCCTATCTGGAAAAAGGAAATATTTGAGGATGGCGAGGTTTGGGTAGCAGCGCATCCGTGACACGATTTAGGGATTTGATTGATTTTGCAGGATGTCTGAACCGCTGATTAAAATGATTTTTATGATTTCGTTGATTTTCTAATTACAAATCTTGCATCCACGCTTTTAAGCCATCTTTTAAAGAAAAAACAGATGCATCCGGAAATTTTTGTTTGATGAGCTTTACCGCTTCGCCACTGCGTTTTCCGGTGGCGCAGTATAAAACTTTGGGTTGATCAGTGTTGAAATAGTCTATATTTTCTTCGATCTCCTCTATGGGGATATGCTTGCCGCCGATATCGAATGCATCCCTTTCCCGGTCTGTTCTGACATCTATCAGTTCAAATTTATTTTCGGCTAAGCCTTTTTTCAAGTCGATTGCTGATATAACGGGGATGTCGACAGTTGCCATTAAAGCTGTGATATGAGTTTTGGTGACATTGCCGATCTTTATGATCCGGCTTTGCAGCGTTTGCGCGTCCAATATTAGTATTTTACCTGAAAGCAGATCACCTGTTTTGGTGATATACTTGATTACCTCGTTGGCCTGCGTGCAACCGATGATCCCGGCGAGGGTAGGGATCACACCGCCTTCGGCGCAATTGGGTATTTGGGTGGCATCCACTTCAGGGAAAAGATCACGATAATTTGACGTATAGGTGCCATCGTCATTTTTAATATTCCAAACGGCTACCTGGCCCTCAAACTGGTAAATCGCGCCGTAAACAAGGGGTATTCTCAAAATCACCGCCGCATCGTTTAATAGATAGCGGGTGTCAAAATTATCCGTTCCGTCCACAATAATATCATAGTTCTGCATAATGCTGATCGCATTTTTAGACGTGATCTTTACTTCATGTGGCACCAGCTTTATTCCGGGGTTTTGTTTTTGAAGGCGTTCGCAGGCAATAACGGCCTTACTTAAATCCGCATCATCGGGATTGTACAAAACCTGCCGGTGCAAATTGCTGATCGAAACAGTATCAAAATCGGCGATACCCAAAGTTCCGATACCTGCGGCGGCTAAATACTGCGCGGCGGGGCAGCCTAATCCGCCTGCTCCAACTATCAATACTTTTGCCTGTTGCAGCAATATTTGGGTTGATTCACTAAAACCGGGTAAAGCGATCTGACAGTTATATCGTGTAAAATCGGCAGGCATCAGGCGTTAGCGATCTTTTGATGGATGGTTCTCTTTACCTTTTCCAGGTCTTCTGGTGTGTTCACGTTGGTTAAAGCATCCGGGTTAGGTGCCTGCAGTAAATGGACATCATTATTGATCAAAACCTTTCGCGGACATGAATAGCCCTGTGCTAAAAATGCCAACAGAACGGAGTAGCTTTTGGGTTCCCAGATCGTAATTAGAGGTTCCGGAAATTCGTTATCAGGACTATTAAACGCTGTTGCTATGGCTGAAGTCTTTCTTTGTGAAATGAGATTTTTAAACGTGTCTGTTTCCAGCAAAGGCAGGTCGCAGGCTACCACCAGCCAGGCGCTATCTGGCTTTTCACGAAACGCTGAAAGTATCGCACCGAATGGCCCTAAGCCTATAAAAGTATCCTCCAGGACATTGTAGTTGATATCGATCTGTTGTTTTTGATCTGCACGACAGGATATGAAAACCTCTTCGCAAAGTGGTTTCAGCATATCGGCTACATGGTAACGTTGTTCTTTACCAAACCAGTTTACAGCGCCTTTATCATAGCCCATCCGTACACTTTTGCCACCGGCCAATACCAAGCCGTTTAATACAGATTTTGCCTGCTGTAGTTTATTTTCGAAAAAAGCAATGATTTTTTCAGTTTCATCCAACCGGCACAGCGGAATATTTTGCCAATCGGGAATGGCTTCTTTTACAAAATCAAACACTTCATCCACATTCTCGGCCAATAGAATAAGCTCAATATTGGTTAGTTGGGCAAGGCGTTTTTGTAAGGATGCCTGTTTATTATTGTAAATAATAACAACCTGTGCCTTTGCCTGCTGATGGTTGCCATTAACTAAAATCAAATCAGCATCTCCAAATTGCTGCCTGAATTTAAAAGGGGTTAGTTCAGTATGATAATTAAACTGCTGGTAATTGATCTGGTCGGTGTACTCCAAAACAGCACCATTTGCCAGTCGGCCCGGGGCCAGCACCACTTCGTCATTATGCGATGTATCCGCATAAGCACATTTATATTTGGGCGATAGGGCGTTGATCACACTATCAGCCAAGGCTTTAATAAAAACACATGGCGCACCAACAATGGCCCATTCATTGCGGCCGTAGTTGCCGAACGCGGGCCTTGCCAGGTCGGCGTGTTTTTTATGCCCGCTTGCCGGCGGATTATGCTCTTCTGAAGTCACGTTTACCTCCTGTTTTTTCAACCAGTTTTGTTTCTTTGATCACGATATCATGGCTCAGTGCCTTGCACATATCATAAACCGTTAATGCAGCGACCGATGCGCCTACTAAAGCCTCCATTTCAACGCCCGTTTTGGCGGTGGTGCTTGCGGTGCAGTCGATCACTACTTCCTGATCCTCATTCAATTGGATGGTTATTTTACAATTATCCAACCCCAAAGGATGGCATAAAGGTATCAGGTCGCCGGTTTTTTTAGCCGCCATTATCCCCGCAATGATGGCAGTTTGAAATACGGAGCCTTTTTTGGTCTGAATATCACCATCAGTCAACTGTTCCAATACCTCAGCAGGTAAAGAAACAATGCTGCGTGCAGTAGCCGTACGATGCGAAACTTGCTTTTCGCTTACATCAACCATGGTGGCCTGGCCCTGTTCGTTCAGGTGAGAAAAAGTCATATCACAAATTATTTAAACGGCCATATCCTAAATACTTCTCCTTTTTTGAAATCATCCTTTTGCATAGGCAATTCCATAAACGCGTCCGTATCTGCTAAGTTAGCAAAATCACCCGAACCATTTCCTTCTATAGGAGTAGCTAATATTTGCCCCTGCCCGTTAAAATTCAATTTTACTTGCAAGAAATATTGCAGAGGCGGTTTAAAGGTAAAATCCTGGTTCAAAATAGCATATACCGGTTGCTTTTCACCTAATCCCTGGCTTGCATTCAACCAGGGTAAAAAAAACCGGTGCAGGCACATAAATGTTGCCACCGGGTTACCGGGAAAGGCAAATACCAACACTCCATTATCATGCCTCCCAAACCAAAATGGTTTGCCGGGGCGTTGATGTACTTTATGGAAGATGGTTTTCACCTGCATTTCGTCCAAAGCTTTTGGGATGTGATCAAACTTACCCATGCTGATGCCACCTGTCATCAGCATTACATCATAATTTTCAAGACAGAAGGCAATTTTTTGTTTGGTGATCTCCAAGTCATCGGGGATATGCAGCAGGTCGGCAGTCAAGTTATGCTGACTTAAAACAGCTTTTATAGTATAACTATTTGATTTCCTAATCTGAATAGATGAGGGTTGCTCGTACACATTAACCAATTCATCGCCCGACGAAATGATAACCACACGCGGCATTTTCTTTACCAACAATTCGATTTTGCCAACAGAAGCTACAAGACTGATGATTGCAGGGGTGATAAGCTGACCAGCATTGGCAACAATTTCACCTTTCTTCTTATCTGCACCTTTCAAATGCAGGCTCTGGCCTTTATTGATATTAACCGAATGAATGGTGGCCATCCCATTTTGTATATCAACATCCTCATACCGGATAACCGTATCTACCGAAGCCGGCAAGGCAGCGCCTGTCATGATCTCGATACATTCATTATCTTTTTGGATCTCAACCGGAGTGTCACCTGCGGCTTGCGTGGCTTTTATTTTAAATGCTGTGATTCCTTGTTCTATGGATTTGTAGCTAACAGCTATACCGTCCATCGTGACCCTGTTAAAAGGAGGGAGGTCGCGGTCGGCTTTAATATCTTCGGCCAACGCACGGTCTAAGGCCGACTCAAACGGGACGCTTTCAGAACCAAAATCTTTGGCCTGTGCCTGGATGAGTTGCTCTGCCTGTTCAACCGTTATCATAGTATTAATTCACTTCTATTTTAATGTCCTAAATTTACCCCTCCGTCTTCCGTTGGTCGACACCTCCTCTAAGTTTAGAGGAGGATGGGGCGGGGTATATATTTATCCGCCAATTGTCGCCATCGATTCGTGTGCCGGATCATTTATATTCCGGTTGTGTTCTGCCTCCCAGCCATCCTTCGGGCGGTGACTGAATGTGTTGAGCAATGCAGCCTGTAGATCATTTTCTGATATGCCACTCCGGATCAGATCTTTAATATTCAGCACCCCGGCATCGTATAAACAAGTTTTCAATTCGCCCTGAGGCGTGATGCGGATGCGGTTGCAGGTGCCACAAAATGTGCGCGAATATGCTGCAATAATGCCTATACTTCCTTTGTGCCCCGGGATGTGATAATTATACGATGTGGAATAGGTGGGGTCCTGCAACTTTTCTATAGACGGATACTTTATTTTGATCTCACCTAATATGCGGACATAATCCCATTTTAACCCTTCGTAAACATGCCCATCGCCATTAAAAGGCATTTCTTCAATAAACCTAACGCTTACAGGTAGCTCTTTGGTCAACTCAATTAAAGGTATAATATCCTGTGTGTTTTTGCCATCCATCACCACTGCGTTGATCTTTACCTCGATATCATGTTTTAGCAATTGTTCCAGTGTTTCCATCACTTTGCCAAATTCATCGCGTTTGGTGATGCTGAAAAAACGGTTGGCATCAAGCGTATCCAAACTTAGGTTAATAGATTTTATACCGATTTTTTTCAGTTCGGGTACAAGCGGCGCAGTTAACACACCATTGGTGGTAATTGTAAGTTCATTTAAGCCTTGTAATCCGGATAAGGCTGTCAGTAATTGCATGATATCCTTACGCACAAATGGTTCGCCACCAGTAATGCGTATCTTTTCGATACCCATTTTCACCAATAAGGTACAGCTTTGCAGCATTTCCTCATAACTCATTAACTCCTTGCGCGAAAGCCAGTTCAATCCTTCCTCAGGCATACAGTAAAAGCACCGCAGGTTGCACCTGTCGGTTACCGCAAGGCGCAGGTAATTAATTTTTCTGCCGTGGTTATCTGTTAGCAAAGCGTTTGTATAAATGAATTATAAAAGTAAATATTATAAGCCGGGAGAATGTTTTTTAAATGTCGTTTTTAAATAAAGAGTGTCATGCTGAGCCCGTCGAAGCATGTGGGCAATGGCCTTTACGCCATATCCTTCGACGGGGCTCAGGATGACAACGCGCTTTAAACTTGCGTCTCTACTTGGTTTTAAATTTATAGATCGATTGTGTTTTGTAAACTTGGCCGGGTTTCAATACTGTTGATGGAAATTGAGGCTGGTTGGGCGAATCAGGATAATGCTGTGTTTCCATGGCAAAGGCAGTACGATAATCATCCTTTTCGCCATATTTCATCACGTTGGTGGCCTGCATAAAATTACCGCTGTAAAATTGCAGGGCAGGTTCTTCGGTATAGATTTCCATGATGATGCCGGTTTTATCCCCCTTAACTGTGGCTATTGGCTTGGTCATGTCGTGCTTATTCAGCACAAAATTATGATCATAGCCTTTGCCATTTTTCAATTGCTCGTTGTTATCATTTATCCGTGCGCCAATTGTGATTGGTTTTGTGAAATCAAAAGGTGTGCCCTTTACCGGTTCCACCTTTCCTGTCGGTATCAGGGTAGAATCAACAGGAGTATAATTATCAGCTTCAAACTGTACCACATGTTTCAGAATAGTGCCGCTCCCTTCACCATTCAAATTAAGGTAAGCATGGTTAGTCAGGTTAACAACGGTAGTTTTATCGGTAGTAGCTTCATATTCGCATTTGAACGAATTGTCATCAGTTATTGTGTAAGTCACCTTTATGCTCAAATTGCCTGGAAAACCTTCTTCCATATCTTTAGAAAGGTAGGTCAGTTCCAATGTCTGGTCGTTGAGTTTTTTAGCATCCCAAACCACATCCTGGTAACCTTTTTTACCACCATGCAGGGTGTTAGGTTTATTATTGATGAATAGGGTATATTGTTTGCCATCGAGGGTAAAATGACCCTTAGCAATCCTGTTTCCATAACGGCCTATTGTTGCGCCATAATAGCGTTCAGTCGATTTAATATACCCATCAACACTGCCAATGCCTACTGACACATCAATCATTTTACCACTGCTATCGGGTACCAGGAGATTAACTAAACGGCCACCAAAGTTGGTAATGGTAGCCTGCATGCCATTTTTATTTTTTAGTGTATATAAGTGAGTTTGTTTGCCGTCAATAGTTTTTTCAAATGCCGAATCAGCCGGAAGCTGACCGTAGGTAATACTGTCCTTCATTGTGGTAGTTGTAGTTGTTTTATTTGTTGATCCGTTGCAAGCCCCCAGCACGGCAATGCAAACTGGTAACATCCCCAAAGATAAATTCCTTAAATTCATATTTTGCTGTTTTTTGATTTGTTTTAACAGACTGGCAAATTACTGTTTATTGTTTAATTGTTTGACCAAATTTACTTCATCCTGTTTGAAAGGCGAGCCATCTTTCCTGAATATATCATGAAACCAAACTTTTGGCTCATCGCCATTTGGCATGGGTTTATCCCAGGCGTAAATGGTATTTGTTTTACCCGAAACAAAGCCCCAATTGATGGCGCCTACGTTTTCCTTTTTGAGCATTGGCATCGAGTTCTCAAAAGTGCTGTTGCGTGTGCGGGCCATGTATTCAGTGCAAATAACCGGGCGGCCGTTTGCCTTTAACAGTTGTACCACACGCTGGTGTTTTTCCGGCTCTTCATAGTCATGGTAGGTAATCACATCCGAATGCGTCAATTGGAAGGTATTCAATTTCTCAAAGCTCCAATCCCATAACCCGGCGCTTAGAGGTTGATCAGGATTTACGGCACGCGCCCAAGCAAATACCTTTGTTAGCAAACCTAATGAATTCTCTTTTTTTGCGCTGTTGCCTGGCTCATTAAATAAGTCCCATAATAAAATGCGTTTATCGTGCTTGAAAGTGGTCAAAACATCGGTTATGTATTTTTGGAGCATGGCTGTTTCGCCAGGTTCGCTGATCCTGTTACCGGGGTCTTGTACCCAACCGGAATTATGTATGCCCGGCTTGGGTTCAGGCTGTTTACCGGTTTTGGCAACGGGGTTCCAGCAATCATCAAGAAACACAAACATCGTTTGTATATGATGCTTATCTGCAATAGCTAAATATTTGTCAATTCTTTCCTTGAACCCTTTGGGGTTTTCCTTCCAGGCCAAACTGTGCAGGAAAACACGCATGGTGTTGAAGCCGATGCCTTCAGCGAAACCTAATTCCTTATCAACGGTTTTTGGGTCGAAGGTATCAGCCTGCCACATTTCCAATTGATTGATAGCCGAACTTGGGGTAAAATTAGAGCCATTGACCCATTTGTGTTTGGCATACCAGGCATTGGCTTTGGCTGCCGGCCAGATGCCCGCAGTTACTTTCTGAGCTTTTACTGTCGAAAGTGAAACCGATAGGAATAGAGCAATTAATACGTATTTTATTTTCATGGTCTACTTGATCTTTTTAAATTCTTACGCTCTGAAGGAACCGGTATTTCAATTCCCTCTTTTACCGCTACACCAAAGTTCGGGCTGCCATCCCGATTCCAGCGAAACCGCTGCATTCTCGGCGACCGCTGTTTACCGCAGCCCTGACCGGGTTGTGAATTAGCATGATATAATATCCAATCCTCTTTGCCATCCGGCGATTTGAAAAATGAATTATGCCCCGGTGCATAAACGCCGTTCTCAGTTGATTGTTTAAAAACAGGTTCCGTTGATTTTTTCCATGAGTTGGAATCAAGTAAATTACTATTGGCTGAAGCTGTGAGCATCCCTAATGCGTAATAATCTGTCCAGCAGCCACTGGCAGAGTAAACGAGGAATAATTTACCATTGTGTTTAAGTATTTCCGGGCCTTCATTTACGTTTACATGAGGCGGGTTATTGGCATCGTGCAGGTCGCCGTATTTTTCCCATTCATAGGTGGGACTTGATATTTTTACCCGTTTGCTTTCAATTGTCCATGGATTTTTCAGTTTGGCGATATAAATGTTTTGCTGGCCGTTCTCATCACCTTCCCAACCGGCCCATATCAAATAATGCTGCCTTTTGTTTTCAAATACTGAAGCGTCTATAGCCCATTTATTTGTGGCATCAGTTAATTTGCCTTTAAATATCCAGTTCCCTTTTAATGGATCCGGAGAGGAATTTTCGAGTACATATAGGCGGTGATGATTGTTATTGCCATCATCGGCAGCAAAATACAGGTACCATTTATGATTGATAAAATGCAATTCGGGAGCCCAAAGTTCTTGGGAGTAATTGGTATTCGGTGGCGGCATCCAAACTATTTTCATTTGGGCCGATTTGAGGTCGGCCATATTTTTGGTTTTCCATAAGGTCAGGTTGTTCCCGGTAGAATTGGTGTAATAATAATACCCATCATGATAAATACACCAGGGATCAGCGCCGGATGGCAGTAAGGGATTGGTGAATGTTTTAGATTGCGCAAATCCGAAATAAGGAACTATAACAATAAAAAGCACATGCAGTATCCGCTTCATCAGGATGTTTACCATTGGTTGAGTTGTTAAACTTCGCAAAACATTTAACATTCACCAAATAATATGTCTACCTGTTGAAAGGATACTCATTTATCCAATGAAAACCGCGCCTTACCAGCAAGAATTTATTGACGTCATCCTTATGGAATCTAACCTGTATGGAGTCCTTTTTGAATGTTCCTTTCAACACCAGTGAGTCCTTATTTGGTGTGTAATAAGTGAAAGTATATTTGTGCACTGTGTCCGAAAATTTATTCATCACAATTTTCTTTTTCAGTGTGTCTACCTTAAAAGCGAAGAAATTGGTGCTGTCGTTAATAAACTTGATAAACGCATTGCCGGGATAAGAAATAGCCAGTTTTCGCCAGCGGACGGTATCGGTTATCAATGGTTTTAAGGTGTCCTTGTTTACTATAAATGCTCTAACGTCATACAGGCCATATAGAGGTGGTTTTTTCGCATTGGCACCATAGCTTTTTGCGGTTTCTAAAGCCCCCGTGAGATCGAAAAAGATGGTGTAAGCTATTAAAAGATATTTGATGCTGGTTAGTGTGATGTTTTTCCATCTTGCCTTAAAACGATGGGGTGAAAGGTTTGAAGCTGGTGCTGGTTTGTTGAGGAAGAAAAAATTGATGAAGCGGGCAATATCCCGGCAAATCAAAAATAACGCCATTAATACCAGCGCTGTTGAAAGTAGTTTTACCGGCACATCGAAACAATAATTGATGGCCATAATATTGCCGGCTACAACTAAGGTCACAACGGCGCCCAAAGCGCTCGTTTTACGGAAGAAGAGTAGCAATCCGCAGCTTAGCTCAGCAATACCTGTAAAATAATTATAACCTGTGGAATAACCCATAAAGTTCCAGGCCAGGCCCATTGGTGATGAATTGCCGTAAGGCTGTATCAACGCACCGAACGATGGGAACGGAAATTGTAGCTTGATGACCTTGTAGAAACCATAGGACAGCATCGTAATACCTGCATAGTAGCGAAGTACTACGGTAAGCCAATAAAACAGCTTATTATAATTTGCCCTGCGCCGGTCGATAACGGACCATATAGATGCCCCTATGATCGAACTAAAAATGACCAGCAACACAATAACGTTATCGTAAGTGGTATCGCCGCTTCCATTGGTGAAAGTGGTGATTGGTTTTGACAGATGGAGGATGTGCTTGCCCAGCCACACAGCCAGGTTATGAAATGGCGTGATATACCATTCGTAAAGATCGCTTACATAGGGAATGACCCCGTTTGGGTTGAAAAATATATACAGGAGAAAAAACAAGAGAAAAAACCGGAATGCCAGTTTTTTGCTTAATGACCATTGGGCCGGTTCAGGTACTGTTGTTTCCATCAGATCAAGTTGGATTGTGATGGAATAAATATAATGGAATTTCTGTTAAGATCAGAAATCCAGGCCGCTGAGATCGACCACGGCTGAGTCGCAGATATAGGTGGGCATGATGCCGGATGAGGTGATCCGGCTTTCTACATCTTTCTCTAAAGTATTACCGGTTAATACCAGCACCGTATCCAACCCGAATTTATTGCCGCCCAAAATATCGGTATTTAAAGTATCACCCACCATTACGATATCACTTTTACTGATCTGCCGGTACTCGCGTATCAGGTCATAAGCGAACATAAACATTTGCGAATCGGGTTTACCGAAACGGATGAATTGCTTGCCTACCACACTCTCCACCATAGCCGCAATACCACCTATGGCAATAGAAACATTGCTTGCAGAAAGGGGATAAGCACGATCTGTGTTGGCCACAATAGCTGGGATAGTTTTTTTACGCAGCAGGTTTACCGTTTTATTCAGATCCTCGCACCAGTCGAAGCCCTCGTCATCCAAAAATATAAGGGCGCTTACCTTATCCATATTGCTCTCATTTACCTGGCTCATTGGCAAAGTATGCAAACCTGATCTTTCAATATAATGTGCCGAATTTGTGGTGCCGAGATAAGCAACAATGCCGTCCTGTACTTTAAGATCGAGGTACTCCTTGGTCAGCATTCCCGAGGAAACGATACGGTCCTGAGTTATTGCTGTTAAACCCATCCGGTGATAGGATTCCGCTAATTGAACAGGGCTTCTTGAAGCATCATTAGTAACGATATAGTACTCTTTCTTTTCCCTTTCCAGGTAAGCAAAGGTTTGCTCGATACCGGGTACCAAACCCGAATAGTTTTTTATCACCCCAAAAGCATCAAAGAAAACGATCTTGTACCTGTCAATTATAGATTTAAAGTTATCTATCCGCTTCATCCGTTATGGGTTAAGTAAGTATGGGTTTGCTTTCCAATTTTAGTGCGTCGATGATCTTTTCGGCATCAAAATCCCGATCGACTGAGGGTAGGTAAATATCAAAAGCTTCGGCTTGTAATTTCTCGGCATATTGGTCTTTAAAGAAACGTTTTCCGTCTTTGATCACGTAATTCAGGATGAAAAAGCGATAAGCTTCTTTCATAAACCTTATCTCGTTAGCTGTAAGCGGGTTCACCTTATGATACTCTTCAAGGAATACAATGAACCGGTCTTCCATCAGTGTGTTGATATAGTAGCTGAAAACGGTACGGTCGCCTGCATTGGAGACCACGCGGCTCAGGAAATAAAAGTCGAGCACACGATAGCTCATCCGAAACCAATCGTAATCCCATCGGGAGAAAAGCTCGAGGTCTTTGGTGACTGAAAAATTCCCGATATTCCAGTCGATAAATACCGGCATGATCTCGAAAGCGCCTACATTATACTTGGAGCGGTTTTTCAGAAAGAGGTCGCAATGATATTTAAGGAAATCGGCCTGCATAGCCGACCCAAACTGCTCCTCTTTTTGCTCTAATTGCTGCTGCAGCGCATAAATATCGGTACGCAGTGTTTTAATGGACTTTGGCAAAACATTCCTTGCCCTTGAACAGGCCTTGTGAAATTTGCCTATTTGCTGACCTAACTTACGAATGTGATGTTCGTCTAAACGGCGGGGCATGCGTTCTGCTATGCGGGTGGGGTTGTAAAACACTACCCAGGCATCGGTCTTGCCCTGCCTATGGCGGTATATATATACCCGGTTATTTTTTAATAATGATTTTGATAACACATTCTCATAAGGGTATAGCAAGTTATTGCACAGGCTATGTATAATGCGGTGGTCCTCTTTAAAATATTCGTATTTACCGAAATGAGAGAGTTTGGCAATGACGATATCGTCATCATCAAAAGTTATTTTGAATACGTGATTGGTAGAAACCATCGCACTGATATCCTCAATCTCGCGAATGGTTTTAGAATCGTCATAGCCTTCCCAGGCTTTTTTTAGTATAAGAGTGTAGTTCATTATATAATTTCAAAATATCTCTTCAACTCCCAATCCGTTACACTTTTGGCATATTGTTTACATTCCCACAAACGAGTTTGGCTAAAGTGGTCGACAAAGCCTTCGCCGAATAATTCTTTGGCGATAGGGGAGTCTTTCATAATGGTTGTCGCATCAAAAAGATTTGGTGAGATATTGCCGTTTTTTTTATCGATGTAACCGTTGCCCGTGGTAGGCTGGATATCCAAAGGCAGTTTGTTTTTTATGCCATATAGGCCTGATGCAAGAGCTGCGGCCATAGCGAGGTACGGGTTAGTATCAGCACCGGGTATACGGGTTTCCAGCCGTGTATAGGCAGGGGATGAGTTGAGTACACGGAATGCGGTTGTCCTGTTTTCAACGGCCCAGGTAATGGTTGTTGGTGCCCATGCGCCCTCTACGAGGCGTTTATAGCTGTTGATAGTCGGCGCATACATGGGTAATATATGTGGCAAGCAATATAGTTGCCCTGCCAGATAGTGCTTATGCAGCTCGCTCATTTTATTAGGATCGGCGGCATTGTAAAATAAGTTCTCGGACTTATCCTTGTTCCACAAACTTTGGTGTACATGGCCGCCGCAACCGGGCAGATTTTCGTTCCATTTGGCCATAAAAGAGGCTATGATGCCATGCTTGTAGGCGATCTCTTTTACAGCGGTTTTTAATAAAACCGCCCTGTCTGCAGCTTCAATAACATGATCGTGCAATATGGCGGCTTCATATACACCCGGACCGGTCTCAGTATGCAGGCCTTCAACAGGTATGTTGAACTGCATTAACAGGTTAAACAGGTCGTAATAGAAATCGCTGTTTTCCGAAGTGCGCAATAACGAATAACCAAACATGCCTGGGGTAAGCGTTTCCAAATTGGTAAAGCTCTTTTCTTGTAATGATTGCGGCGTCTCCCTGAAATTGAACCACTCAAATTCCTGTGCAAACTCGGGGTGGTACCCCATCGCTTCACATTCTCTAGCAATACGTTTTAATAAGCTACGCGGACAAGCAGGCAGATCATTGCCATCTGCTTTGCTAAAATCAGCTAAAAAGAAAGGAATATTATCCTGCCAGGGAACCGTGCGAAAGGTTGACAGATCAATACGGCAGGACTGATCAGGGTAACCCGTGTGCCAGCCGGTAAGTTTTATATTTTCATTACAAACATCGCTGCTATCCCAGCCAAAAACAACATCGCAAAAGCCGTAACCACTTTCAAGACCATCGATGAATTTTTTATGATGAATTACCTTACCGCGCAAAACGCCATCAATATCCGCGAATGCGAATTTTATTTTATCAATGCCTTTTTCCTTTAGGTAGGATATGATCTGTTGTTTATCCATAATAACTGATACGAAAAAAATCAGGCCAAGTTAATTATAAAATGACTGAATTAATGATTGATTGAATTAGTGATTTTTTTACCTTTTCGGCCACTAAAAGTTAAATTTAAGCAATCGAAAACTAATTGCCCATTAAATATGAATAACCTGCTTTTTGTATATGGAACTTTGCTGGACGGGGATAATGAATACGCAATCTATTTGAAAAATAATACCCGGTTTTATGCCGAAGGGCAACTCAAAGGAAAACTTTATGATATTGGTGAATACCCTGGAGCAGTGTTATCTCAAGGTAGTGATGAATATATTTTTGGTGCCATCTTGCAATTAAATGATCCCGAAAAGGTATTAGCCTTAATTGATGATTATGAAGGTTTTGGACGAGATCAGCCATATCCCAATGAATTTGTAAGAGTATCTACTGAAATCGAAAGAGGAGCAGGGATGGTTATTTGCTGGGTGTACCTGTACAATTTGCCTGTTACAGGATTGCCCTGGATTAAAAACGACAGGTATATCAAATAAAAAACCCCACAGGAAAGATCCTGTGAGGCTGTTGAAATTAATTAAGGGTAATTAATTATAATTTTGCTGATTTAACAGTTTTAATAATACGTGCAGCTACTTTGTATGGATCGGCAGCTGAGTTAGGGCGGCGATCTTCCAAATATCCGCTCCAGCCTTTTTGTACAGTGTACAATGGGATACGGATAGAAGCGCCACGATCAGATACACCATAGCTGTAATCGTTGATAGAAGCAGTTTCGTGTTTGCCGGTTAAGCGCAAATGGTTATCTGCTCCGTATACTTCAATATGCTCTTTAACTACAGGGCGGAAAGCTTCTAAAACTTTCTTGTAAGTTTCTTCGCTTGCAGCGGTTCTTAATAAAGTATTTGAGAAGTTAGCATGCATGCCTGAACCGTTCCAATCTAAAGCACCCAATGGTTTGCAATGCCAGTTGATAGCAACGCCGTAGCTTTCGCCTATTCTTTCTAATAAATAACGGGCAACCCATATCTGGTCACCGGCTTCTTTTGCGCCTTTGGCAAATATCTGGAATTCCCACTGACCGGCAGCAACTTCAGCATTGATACCTTCAACATTTAAACCAGCTTCTAAACAAACGTCCAAATGTTCTTCTACTATCTCGCGGCCGTAAGCATTTTTGGCGCCAACTGAGCAATAGTATGGGCCTTGTGGTGCAGGGTAGCCATTGATAGGGAAGCCTAAAGGTTTATCAGTTTCAGTATCCCATAAAAAATACTCCTGCTCAAAACCAAACCAAAAATCATTGTCATCATCTTCAATGTGGGCACGGCCATTTGATTCATGAGGTACACCTTTAGAATCCAGTACTTCGCACATTACCAAATAAGCGTCTTTACGTTGCGGATCAGCACAGATAAAAACAGGTTTCAAAATACAATCAGAAGAGCCGCCTGGTGCCTGTTCGGTTGAAGAACCATCAAAGCTCCAATTAGGACAATCCTCTAATTTACCACTGAAGTCTCCTTCGATTTTTGTTTTGCTACGGAGGCTTTGTGTTGGTTTGTAGCCATCAAGCCAAATGTACTCTAGTTTTGCCATTGTTTAGTTTTTTTTTGGATTTGGGATTCAAATATTAGTTTTATAACGTTAAGTTCAATTATTAAGGCGAATTTAAATATATTTTACAAATTTCATCATAATTGTTAAGAAAAATTAAAAATATTTTTAAAAACGGTCATTTTGATTATTCAAATGAGCGAATTTTATCATAAAAATGCTATATAGTTGCATTTTGGTTGATTTTTTATAAAAAATTACCAAATAATAAGGTTGACCTGGTTAATTAAAGGCAAGATGGTTCTTTTTAGCGCCAAATATTGCCTGATTTAACAGATTGTTAAAAAGCTAATGGATTTACCTGCCTAAAAAACGAAAATTGTAAAAATATACTCATTGTAAACCTGTTGTTATATTTTTAATTAATTAAGGCGCCTCTTATAAAATTTTCTTAAAATTGCCACGGATTTAAGCGGGCATTTTCTATAACTTGCTGATTCCTATCTCAATGTTTCTTTATTTCTACAAATTAAATACATTATGAAAATAACAGTAGTAGGTGCCGGGGCTGTTGGCGCTACTTGCGCGGATAATATCGCAAGGAAAGAATTAGCCGAAGAATTGATTTTATTAGACATCAGGGAAGGTTTTGCCGAAGGCAAGGCGATCGATATGATGCAAACATCAGCCCTGCTGGGTTTTGATACCAAGATCAAGGGGGTTACCAATGATTATGCAGCTACTGCCGATTCAGAAGTTGTTGTGATCACTTCGGGCCTGCCACGTAAACCCGGCATGACCCGCGAAGAACTGATCGGTACCAATGCCGGTATTGTGAAAAGCGTAACTGAAAGCATTTTAAAACATTCGCCAAACACGATCATTATCGTAGTATCCAACCCGATGGATACCATGAACTATCTGACCCTGAAAACTTCAGGCTTGCCTAAAAACCGTATCATAGGTATGGGTGGAGCTTTAGATTCAGCGCGATTTAAATATTACCTGAGCCAGGAACTGGATTGCTCACCTGCCGATCTGAACGCGGTTGTTATCGGTGGTCACGGTGATACTACCATGATCCCATTGATAAACCATGCTACCTGGAATAGCATCCCGGTAACGCAATTACTGAGCAAAGAGCAGCAGGATAAAGTGGTTGCAGCTACAATGGTGGGCGGCGCTACACTGACCAAATTAATTGGTACATCAGCATGGTATGCACCAGGCGCAGGTACTGCCTTTATGGTAGAAGCCATTGTTCGCGATCAGAAAAAACTGATCAGCTGCGGTGTTGCCCTGGATGGCGAGTATGGCCAGAAAGACATCTCGCTGGTTGTGCCTGTTATATTAGGCAAAGGCGGCTGGGAAAAGATCGTTGACTTTAAATTGAGTGATGCAGAGCAGGCTGAATTCAGCAAAAGCGCTGATGCAGTGCGTAATATGAACCAGGTATTGGTTGATAGCAAAATTATATAATTCATAGCGATGGGTTTCAAACCCATCGCTATAGTGATATTAATGGCTTCTCTTTATTAAGGGAAGCTTTTTTTATTTAAACCTTTCTGAAAGCAGGACGTTTTGCTATTGAAATAAAATTCAATGTATATTTGATAATGCCTGCAAAATCCATTTTACATTTACCAATTACCAAAATTGCTGACGGGGAGATCGCCAATGCAACTGATGCGCTCGCGATTGAAGAACCGCTTGAAATACGACTGGAATATGGCCCGGCAACTGACCGGAAAATTCAAAATGTTTCGGTAACCATGCGCACACCCGGCAATGATGCCGAACTGGCATTGGGGTTTTTGTTCACCGAAGGGATCATCAAACAGCAATCGGATACCAATACTATTGAGCATTGCTTTATCGCTTGCGCGGAGAACAAGGAGAATGTGATACAGGTAAGTTTGAATGAAAACACAATTCCGAACCTGCCTAATGCCGAGCGTAATTTTTATACCACCTCAAGCTGCGGGGTTTGCGGCAAGGCATCTATCAATGCTATCAGGACGGTTGGCGCTTTTACTCAAGATAAGCTCGTTGAAAATCAGGTAAATTCAGATGTACTTTACCAACTGCCGTCCATCTTACAAAAACACCAGGAAGTATTTGCTGATACCGGGGGATTGCATGCTTCGGCTTTGTTTAATGCCTCGGGAGAATTATTGATGGTGAGGGAAGATGTGGGCAGGCATAATGCTTTGGATAAACTGATCGGCGCAGCTTTGAATAAAAATATCTTGCCTTTAGATCAGCATATACTATTATTGAGCGGACGGGCAAGTTTTGAGCTGGTGCAGAAAGCCGCTATGGCGGGGATCAACATTATCGCGGCTGTTGGCGCGCCATCCAGTTTAGCGGTTCAATTAGCCGAAGAATTTCACATTACGCTGGTTGGCTTTCTACGTGGCCAACGGTTTAACATTTATACACAACCACAAAGAATACTTCTACCCAAATATGAAAATACGTATTAAAGGCAATTCATTAAGATACAGGTTAACCAAAAGTGATATGTACCGCTTATCACAGGAGGGTTATTTGGAAGATAAAACCGAATTCGGTGGCAGGGCGCTGGTTTATGTTTTGCAAAAAACCAATGGTAAGAGTTTATCAGCATTTTTTAATGATAACGTGATCTGCCTGCAAATACCGGGGAAGATGATAGAGGATCTTGAAAATACTGATAAAATAGGTTTTGAAGGTATGGAAGGTAACCTGCATTTATTGGTAGAGAAAGATTTTACCTGTTTGGATAGTGTGGATGAAGACCAGAGTGATAATTATCCAAACCCTTTAGCTGGAAAATTGAAATGAGTAAGAAGACAGAACAACCGGCAGCCGAAAATCCTGAAGAATTATTAGACCTTAAGATAACTGAGCCTAAGGAATGGGCCGCAGGCATCCCGGCTGTTTATGAGGCGTTTAAAGATGTTATGACGGAAACCGGCCCCTTCCGGGGTATGGGCGCCTTGCTTAAAATGAACCAAAAGGGCGGGTTTGATTGTTCCAGCTGCGCCTGGCCCGACCCAGATGATGACCGTTCGCCTATTGCTGAGTATTGCGAGAATGGCGCTAAAGCATTGGCAGAAGAAGCCACTACAAATAAATTGACAGAAGAATTCTTTGCTCAAAATTCGGTAGCCGACCTGGCCAAACTGAATGATTACGAAATTGGCAAAAAAGGCAGGATAGCGCAGCCGGTTTATCTGCCTGCCGGAGCTACTCACTATCAACCTATCAGTTGGGATGATGCTTTTAAAAAGATGGCTGATAAACTCAATAGTCTTGCATCGCCAAATGAGGCCGCATTTTATACATCTGGACGTACCAGTAATGAGGCATCTTTTATGTACCAATTGTTTGTACGTGAGTTTGGCACCAATAACATGCCCGATTGCTCTAACATGTGCCATGAATCCAGCGGGACGGCATTATCAGAAGTGGTGGGAATAGGAAAGGGGACAGTAACGCTGAATGATTTTTATGATACGGATGTGATCATCATTATGGGGCAAAACCCCGGTACCAACCACCCGCGCATGCTTACCGCGCTTGAAAAAGCCAAGAAGAACGGGGCGAAAATTATTGCCATCAATCCGCTGCATGAAGCGGGACTCACCGAGTTTAAAGACCCGCAAACGGTAAAAGGATTTTTAGGCTTTGGCGTTAAGCTGGCTGACATTTATCTGCAGGTAAGTATCAATGGCGATATGGCTTTGCTGAAGGCCATTGAAAAATTGTTGCTTGATGCCGAGTTGGAAGAACCGGGGAAAGTATTCGACCGTGATTTTATCAAGGATAGTACTGTGGGTTATGCCGAACTGGTCAAACACCTGGAGAAACAAGATGTAGATAAGCTTTGTGCCTCGGCAGGGGTTCCGGTTGAACAGGTGAAGGAAGCCGCGGAATTATTGAAGCATAAAAGCAGGATCATTGTATGCTGGGCGATGGGCATAACCCAGCATGAGAATGGGGTAGATACTATAAAAGAGATCGCCAATTTTGTTTTGCTAAAAGGCAGTATAGGCAAACCAGGCGCTGGATTGTGCCCGGTTCGCGGCCACAGCAATGTGCAGGGCAACCGCACGATGCTGATATGGGAGCAATTGAAGAAGGAGCCGGCAAAAAAAATAAAAGAGGTCTTTGGCTTTGATCCGCCTAAAGAGGATGGACTGGACGTTGTTGAAAGTATAAAGGCCATGCATAAAGGCAAATTGAAATTTTTCTTTGCCATGGGCGGTAACTTCATTTCGGCTACGCCGGATACCAATTATACTGCGGATGGTTTACGGAAAATGGAGATAACGGTACATGTATCCACCAAGCTCAACCGCAGTCATCTGGTGCATGGTAAGGAGGCGCTTATTTTGCCGTGTTATTCGCGTAGCGATAAGGATATTATTAATGGTGTGGAACAGATCGTCAGTTGCGAAAATTCAATGGGGGTGATGCAGCAATCTAAAGGGGTGCTGAAACCGATATCCGATCATTTTTTGAGCGAGACACAGATCGTTTGCCGCCTGGCTAAAGCAACCTTGGGTGATAAAAGTAAGGTGGATTGGGATAAATATCAATCCAATTATGACCATATCCGGGACGTGATAGAAAAAGTAATACCGGGTTGTGACGATTATAATAAAAGAATACGGCTGCCAGGGGGCTTCTATCTGCCCAATGGTCCTCGTGAACGAAAGTTCAAGACTAAAAAATATGGCGATAAAGCCGCCTTTTCGGTAGTGGAATTGACAGAAAACAAGCTTGCTGAGGATGAATACATGATGATGTCCATCCGTAGTCACGATCAATTTAATACTACTATTTATGGATTGGAAGACCGTTACCGGGGTATCCACAATGAACGGCGGGTGATCTTCATGAACGAAGAGGATATGCAAAATGCCGGATTTAAGTCGGGTGATAAGGTAGATCTGTTTAACTACCATGGAGGAATTGAGCGTGTGGCAAGGTTATTTTTAGTGGTTCCATATAATATACCCCGGCGAAACACCGCTACCTATTACCCCGAAACCAATGTGCTGGTACCCATTGATAGTGTAGCCATCGGAAGCAATACGCCGGTATCAAAGCGGGTGATCATCAAAATAAAGAAGCACGCTGCTCAAAAATGACCTGAAAAGACTTTCATTTGGTAGCGGTTTTCAGGTGTTTTCACTCCCATTTTAAACAACAAATTTTAGAGGAATTCCATTTTCGCGCATTTTTTGCTATCTCAATTTATTATGATATTACATTTTCTGTTAATAAGATCGTTGTTAATAAAGTTGAATTTACTGCAGAAAAATTTTAGCAATTCACTATAAATCAAGCCGGTTCTAATGTTTACAAACCATGTCTTTTTTGTTAATAAACTGTTTATAAAAACTAAAAAAAATATTTGCGAGATTGGGCTGATGTCCCGATATTGAAATCATCAAGAAAGACGTACTTTGACAGCCTTACAGTAATACAGAAAGTGAATCGGGCAAATCTTCGGAAGAGCTAAAGAACACCGGAAGTACCTGAGTACCACAAAAGTGACAGGGCGAAAGCTCACCAGCTGAGTGGAACGGAAGCGACAAGAAACCAAAAGGGTGCAAGCCCCAGAAAACAAAAAGGAGCAGAAAAAGGCATTGAAGAACCTGGACTATTTTACGGAGTAGAACAGGCAGAAACAATGAGCATGGATAGAAACACCGCGTTTGCAAAAACAAGGAACGGAAACCTGATCGGTTAATTTACACGAAACTTGGTGCTTCTGGGCGACCACGGTCAAGCAGGAGTTTGGGAACGGAAGTCATTCGCAAGAGTGGTCTTCCGTTTTCGCTTATATGGGGTTTTTGTCGGAAAGTTATTACGTGAGTTGATTGAGTTAAGTGGTCGATTGGGTTGATTAAGTTTAATTTTTATCAACAATATTGCCTGGCCAACCTATTCAACTCAATCAACTTAATCTAACTCAATCAACAACGTTTTCGAACAAATTCCCTAATTTAGCCTTCTATGTCTGGCAGTAAAGTAAACGAACGGGAAAAGATATTTGTATTAGATACTTCGGTGATCCTTTACGATCATAATGCCTTTGAAAATTTCCAGGAACACGACGTGGCTCTGCCTATCCAGGTGTTAGAGGAACTGGATAATATGAAAAGCGGGAACGATACCCGCAACTTTGAGGCCCGCAGCTTTATCCGGCTGATGGATAACATTTCCCGCAAGACCTTACTAAATAAATGGGTTCCGCTGAAGGGCAAGGATAAGGGCAGCTTTAAGGTGGTGATGGATACTAAAACTTCGGTTGATGCAGAGGCAGTGTTCGGAAGTGACAAGGTAGACAACCGCATACTAAATGCGGCCCTGGCATTAAAGGAAGAGTATCCCGCAAAAAAAATCATCCTGGTATCCAAAGACATTTGTTTAAGGCTAAAAGCTAAAGCACTTGACCTGTATGCTGAAGATTATGAGACTGGCAAGGTTAAAAATTTGGATCAGTTGTATACCGGGGAAACCATTTTGAGTCATGTGCCTGATAAACTGATCAATCAGCTCATCAAACAAGGCTCCTTAAGCGCCGAAGCATTTGAGATAAAGCCGAATCACCATAATCATTTTTATATCCTTAACGGGAAGAATAAAACGGCATCTGGGTTTTTCAATAACCAAAGCGGGCAGTTGGAGCTGATATCCGAACAGCCAATATTTAATATTCAACCCAAAAATTTGGAACAGGCCTTTGCCATTCATGCCTTGCTGCACCCGGATATTAAGCTGGTTACTATACAGGGCAATGCTGGAACGGGTAAAACCCTGCTGGCACTTGCCGGTGCGTTGGAGCAGCGTAAATATTTCCGGCAGATCTACGTAACGCGTCCTATTGTGCCGTTGAGTAATAAGGATATCGGATTTTTGCCGGGCGATATCAAATCAAAGATCGACCCCTATATGGCGCCGATATGGGATAATTTGAAATTTATAAAAGACCAGTTTGGCGATGATGAAAAAATGCAGGCCAAGATAGAGGAATTGGTTACCAATGATAAAATATCCATTGCGCCGCTGGCCTTTATCCGTGGCCGTACCCTAACCAAAATATTCTTTATCGTGGATGAGGCTCAAAACCTTACGCCGCACGAGATAAAAACCATTATCTCCCGCGCCGGTGAGAACAGCAAGTTTGTATTTACCGGGGATATTTACCAGATAGATACACCTTACCTGGATGCTGAAAGTAACGGGTTATCTTATTTAATTGATAAGGCAAAAGGGCATCCGCTATATGCACACATTACTTTGCAAAAAGGAGAGCGGAGTGAGTTGGCTAATTTGGCGACGGAATTGTTATAAAATTAAAAATGAAAACACTTATCATATTTGCAATATTTTACACTTTCGTGCCGATTGCAAATGCCCAACAAGAAGAACTTAGTTTAAAAGAACTGAATTTAAAAGGTAAAGTAAAAGAAATCACTGAATATTTATACATAGGAGAGATTAATCAACTTAATGTAGATACACTTGAGCAAACTGGGGAAAGTATAACCAAGTTTGATCGAATCGGAAATAAAATTGAGACAGCGAACTACGACAAATATGGTGTTTTACGAAATAAGCACTTTTACAATTACAAAAATGATACTGTAGTAATTATAAGCAATTATGATGCTGATGATAAATTAAAGTATCAACATAAATATGTTTTTAAGTACAACATTGATGGAAGTAAAATAGAATTTGAAGAGTATAATATTACGGTCTCTAAACTTTTATCAAAATTCGTATATAAGTATGATAAAAATGGTAACATGGTTGAAAAAGATGATTATAGTCCGGGGATAGATCCGCCTATTCGCGATATTTTTTTGCTTAACAAAAAGAATCAAATTATAGAACGAGATTTATATATTAATGGTGGTAATCAGTTTTATAAATCTATAATGACCTATGACCAATTAGGTAACCAGATAAAAAAAGAATTATATAACATCGATGGCAAGTTAGATATGATAAATTCCATCACGTATAATTATATTGACAAATACGAAAACTGGTTATCACAAATTTATGAATCAAAGGGAAATAACAAATATAGAGGGGATTATATTCTGAAAACTGTCACTAAAAGAGTGATTAAATATTATTAATGGCTCATTAAGAATTACTACGCCAAAATATTATCCGTCACCTTGGCAATATCATAACTGATCTTATTTACAAAACCCAACTGCTCATTTAGCAGCGCTTCGTTTGCGGTTAGTTCTTTTTTCTCTTCGGTGGGTTCTGTTTTTTCTATGGTAAGGTCGATGGTTTGGCCGCCGAGCTTCCTGGAGGTATCGTTTAATACAGCAATGCTTTTCCTGATCAGTTTTAAATTTTCAGGCTGGGTTTTGTGCAGATTGCGTTCTTTGATGCCTGATGAAAGGTTGGCCAAATAGGAGGAAAGGATATGGCTCAATACCACGAATTTGTGGATCTCTTTTATTTTCCTTTGCTTGCTTTTTGGCTCTGAGGTCATCCGCTCAAAGGTGGCCGACAGGTTGGCAGATTTTACATAGATATCCTTTCGCGCCAGCTTATAATCGGTGGTACTTACCACTTTGCCGGTTATGGTTTCGGCAATCTTTACCAGGTAGTTATTGTTGGCATATAGCACCTCGCGTAAATTTTCCTGCACGAGTTCAAATTCCCAGGTAGGGAAGATGGTGTACATGGCAATAAAGGCGATCGATGAACCGATAATGGTATCAATAATACGTTCCTGCGCAAGATTGATGCCCCTAACACCCAAAAATTTAAAGAGGATAAGCACATAAGGCGTCATGAAAATGACACTTACCACATAGTTGAGACGGGTAAAGCTATAAGTGCCCAGCATAAACAGTATAAAGAAAACAAACTGGGCAGTGCGGTCGGGAATAAATGTCAACACCAAAATACCGATAACACCACCGGTTATAGTACCAATCAAACGCTGGTAATTGCGCTGTTTGGAAAGGCTGAAGCCCGGTTTCAGGATCACGATGATGGTCAATAATACCCAATAACTATGACCGCCCAGGGCCAATAGTTTTGCCATAATAAAGCCTATCAAACAAACCAGGGCAACCCTGATGGCATGTTTAAAGGAACCTGACGAAAAGGAAAGGTTATCAAAAAATATCTGCGGGGCATAATCCTGGTGGGTTACAAACTTAGAATATTCCACCTTATTGGGGTTCTCGATGAGTGTTTTGGATGACCGCGAGTTGTAATAATTAAAGATATTCTGAATGTTTTTATTCAGGTCGCGCAGGTTGATCAGTATTTTTTTCAATACCAGGTTGCTGGCGCCGGTTTCATTTAACGCGATCTCGTCTATTTTTCTTTTCAGGTGCTCCAGTTCAGCATTAAAATCATGAGAATGATTGTATCGCCTGTTTGAAAGCACGGCATACCCGATGTTTTCCAGCTCGTGCGCCATTTGATGCAATACGCGGGATATTTCATTCAATACCCCTGTTTTTTCGAACCGCGCCCTTACTTCCTTGTAATCATAGTGCGTGGCGAGTATTTGTTCATACAAATCAACCAGATCAATAAAAGTGAGTACCAAAACCCGGCTCGCATTGGTTGATTCCTTTACCATTACCCGGCTTTTGAAAAGCAGCTCCCGCACGGCATCCTGGTGCTGGCTTACCTGTATCTGCTGTGATACGAGTTTGAGATAATTGCCGTCTATATCTGTTTCGGTGCGGTAGAAATCGGCCTTTATTTCCAGGAACTTTACCACATCCAGTATGCTTTCGCCAAGCGCCTGCTGGGCCGCACGATAGGGCCTGACGGTGAAAAAAGCGATGCTGAACAGCATATACCATATCCCGCCGGCTGTGGCTGTCATGCTGTAAAAGATCACATCGCCGGGTTTCAGGGCCTTCTCGATCATGAATATCATCATCAATAAAGCCGCAGTGCCTACGGATGTCGCCCGGTTGCCATAAACTGTGAACATGGAGAAAATAAAGGAAAGGAGAGTGATCTCAATGCCTAAAGTGATTACGTGTAAACGGGCAAACCCGGTGATGATGGCCACGATAAATATACACAAATTGCACACGGCCATCGCATTGCGTTTATGTGTAACCGGGCCGGGGATATCCACAACCGAAACACAAAGCGCGCCCAGCGACAGGGTTAGGCCAAGCTCGAAAAGGTGGAACTGTGTAAATATCAGCGCAGGCAGCAATATGCCCAGGCTAATACGCAAACCATCAGAAAAATACTGGCTGTAGAAAAAGCTTTTTATTTCCCGTGATTGGATATTCATAGCGTGTTGCCCGGAGCAGAATTTGAATTAGCAAATTTACAAAAATTTAATCTTTGAGGGGACTTTTAATGACATTTGCATTAATAATGATGTAATTTTATTAAATATTCAGTTTTTGGAGAAATTTAGACCAGAGATGATTAAATTCACACCGATAATTTAAAACCGCCAATTATTTACTTATAATATTATGTCTTCAACGTTGAAACTCAGCCAGAGAGAAACAACCTTTAACCAGGAAGTTGTAACCCGTTTTGAGTTGTATAACAGTTTATTTCAGACGCTGCCTTTTTACCAGGTAAAGGATACCGGTATTTTGCTGCCATTTTTCAGTTCGCATTGCGAGAGGGGAACAGTAGCGCAATTATCACCTACAGAGATCATTGAATCCTTTTTTGAAAAATATGTACCGGGTATTGATCACCAGGAGCAGATCAACCGGATGTTCCGCTTTATCCAGTATATTGAAAGGCAGGTGGTATTGTTTGACGCTATAGAGGACTCGTCATTTAACAAAATAGGCCGTACCGATGACAGCGGGTCGTTACAAAGCCTGTTGCAGCAAGCTTCGCAAAGCGATAGGGTACGGGATGATATCAGTGAAAAACTAAAGCAATTTTCGCTGCGCCTGGTGCTTACCGCTCATCCTACCCAATTTTATCCCGGCACAGTGCTGGGTATCATGACCGACCTGATCGAGGCATTGAAAACCAATGACCTGAGTAATATTGATGTATTGCTGCAGCAATTGGGCAAAACACCATTCTTTAACAAAACATCCCCGACCCCGGTTGACGAGGCGGCGAGCCTGGTATGGTTCCTGGAAAATACTTTTTATCACGCGGTGTCAGCTATACAGGCTAAACTGGAAGATGAATTTGATATCGATCATACCAATGATCACCAGATATTGGAACTTGGCTTTTGGCCGGGCGGCGACAGGGACGGCAATCCCAATGTAACTACCGAAACTACAGCTTCTGTTGCAAGCTTTTTAAGGCAGATCATCTTCAGGTGTTACTATCGTGATTTCAGGATATTGAAACGACGTATTACATTCAGGGGTATAGAGAAAACGATTTCGAGGCTTGAAAAACTATTATATCAAAATGCCTTTAATAACCAGGCCAATCCAAAGGACCTGCAAAGCGAATTGTTATCGCTGCTTAATTCGGTTAAGCAAACGCTGATAACGGATCACGGCAGCTTATTTGTGAATATAGTAGAGGGATTGATACAGAAAGTGCGTTTATTCGGCTGCTATTTCGCTACGCTTGATATCAGGCAGGACAGCAGGATATTGCGCAGTGTTTTTAAATATTGTACGCAACAGGGGCAGATAAAATCAGGCCTGAAAGGCTATGAAGCGCTAAGTGAGGAGGATAAGCTGAAAGCAATTCCATTTAACGAAGCTGATTTCCACTGTCCGGATGATGAGGACGATATGACCAAGGATACGTTGAATACCATCAGGCTGATGAAGCAGATACAGCATTCGAACGGCGAAAAGGCTTGTCAGCGTTTTATCATCAGCAATTGCCAGCAATCATCGGATATATTGCAGCTCATCAACCTGTTCCTGTGGAGCGGTTGGCACAAGGATGATCTAAGTGTTGATTTTATGCCTTTGTTTGAAACGGTGAATGACTTGTCGCAGGCTGCACAGGTTATGGAAAATTTGTATACCAATCCGTTTTATAAAGAACATTTGAAAAGACGCGGAAACAAGCAGGCTATTATGCTTGGTTTTTCTGACAGCACCAAAGATGGCGGTTATTTAATGGCCAATTGGTCTATCTACAAAGCCAAGGTGGAACTGACGGCAATGGCAAGAAAATACGGCATCGACCTGGCCTTTTTTGATGGTCGTGGTGGCCCGCCGGCACGCGGGGGTGGTAAAACACACCGTTTTTATGCCTCGATGGGTAACGAAATCGCGAATGAGCATATCCAACTGACGATACAGGGACAAACCGTAAGTTCGCAATATGGTTCGGTGGAAACAGCGCGTTTCAATATCGAGCAGTTGATCAGCGCCGGCATCACTTCTTCCTTAAATCCCAACGAAAACGACCTTTTGAATAAAAAGAGCAAAGCCCTGATAGCTGATATGGCCGAAGAAAGCTATCAATTATTTATGGCTTTACGGCAGCATGAATTGTTTGTAGAATACCTGGAAAAATTCAGTCCGCTTAAATTATTATCCAAAATTAATATCAGCAGCAGGCCAACCAAACGTAATGCGGATGCACAAATGAAGTTGGAAGATCTGCGCGCTATCAGTTTTGTAACCTCGTGGAGCCAGTTAAAACAAAATATTCCCGGCTTTTACGGAGTGGGAACGGCCCTCAAAAAGATGAAAGATGAAGGCAAATGGGATGAGGTAAAACAACTTTATTGTGCATCTGGCTTTTTCAAGACCATGCTGGATAATTGCAGCATGTCCATGTCGAAATCTGATTTCAGGGTAACTGCTTATTTGGAAGAGGATAAAAAGTTCGCTGCTTTCTGGAAGCAACTTAAGGACGAATTTGAATTGACCAAAGCCATGTTGCTTGAGTTGACAGGGAGCCAGGTGCTGATGCAGGAATATCCTGTTGAAAGACGTTCAATTGCTATTCGCGAGCGTATCGTATTGCCTTTGGTGATCGTCCAACACTATGCCCTGCAATGCCTGAATAAAAACGAGCATCCCGAATTAAATGATGTTTATAATAAGCTGGTAATCCGCACAGTATATGGCATTGTGAACGCAGGGCGCAATTTGGCGTAATATTTATCAAAATCCGGCGTATTTATCATTGTAATTATTTTGTGACGATTCTTTAAATCGGCCTATAAGTCGTTATTTTAACCTGTATACCTATTTACCACAATGAAAACAAATATCTGCCCGGCGATTATCGCCGTAATATTTTTACTATTCGCTCAATCGTGTACCAATAATAGCAATGCATCTATTGACAGCTCGGGTGCCAGTTTTATAAACATGGTTCTGGGCGGCGGTAATGCAGGTATTAAGGCCTCAGAACTGGCACGGTCACATTCGCAAAATCCACGGGTGAAAAATCTTGCCACGATGATGATTGCCGATCAATCTAAAATAAATTCCCGATTGGATTCCATTATAAAGAACAACGGGGCTTTGAAGGTAGATAGTACCATTAGCGCACCAAACCACCAGTTGCTAAACGACCTGACCAAAAAAACTGGTACGGATTTCGATAAATCATATGTACAGATGACTGTAAAGCAACAGGAGAAAAACCTGATGCTGTTTATTAATGCAACTCAGGATAAAAACAGCGACCTGCAAAACCTGGCAAGGCAGAGCTTGAAAATCATTCATTTGCAGCTTGACTCGGCAAGGGCTATTGAGCTATCTCTTAAATAAATTATAAGTAAAACAAAAATCCTGTACATTTATTAAATCAGCAATGTTGATATAAATAAATGGCAACCGTAGCACTCAAAAGCGCCGAGGGAAAATGGATCATGGTTTCGGCCATCCTGGCTTCCGCTATGGCATTTATTGATGGCACTGCCTTAAATGTAGTTTTACCGTCTCTTCAAAAAAGCCTGAATGCTACTGGCGCCGATCTTTTCTGGTTATTGAATGCATACCTGCTTATCCTGGCGGCACTTATACTTATTGGGGGCTCATTGGGTGATAAGCTTGGCCGTAAGAAAATATTCATGTACGGTATTTTCATATTTATTACCGGCTCTGCAGCTTGCGGGTTTGCACCCAGTGTTACTATATTAATCGTTTCAAGAATTATCCAGGGCGTGGGTGGCGCCTTGATGATACCCGGAAGCTTATCACTGATCTCATCATCTATCAACGAAAAAGAAAGAGGCAAAGCTATCGGCACCTGGTCGGCAATTACTACGGTGGTTACCATGGGCGGGCCGGTATTGGGTGGCGCTTTGGCTGATGCCGGTTTGTGGCGCTATATCTTTTTCATCAACGTGCCTATAGGTGTGGTAGCCCTGATCATTTTATGGCTGAAGGTAAAAGAAAGCAGGGACACAGGGAGTGATCAAGCTATTGATTTTGCCGGCGCTATTGCTATCGCGCTGGGATTGGCTTTGCTTACTTTTGGTTTTCTGCGGATACCGGCTGTTGGGTTGAGTAACTGGCAGGTCTACTTATCATTAACAGCCGGCGTGTTACTGCTTATCGCTTTCTTGTTTATCGAGGCCAAAAGCAAACATCCGATGATGCCTTTGTCTTTATTTGCTAACGCGACATTTAGCGGGGTAAACTTGCTTACGTTTTTTCTGTACGCCGGGCTTGGCTCGGGCATGTTGTTTTTGGGGTTGAACCTGGTGCAGGCGCAGGGGTATAGCCAGTTGCAATCCGGGCTTACCTTTTTACCATTTACGGTTTTGATGATCACCATAGCACGGTATGCAGGCGGGATTGCTGATAAACATGGTCCCAGGCTATTGCTCATTGTAGGCCCGGCAACGGCAGGAGCAGGCTTGCTGATCCTGTCTTTTGTGAAACAAACCAACGGCCCCTCAGATTACTGGACTACCTTTTTTCCCGGCATCCTGGTGTTTGGTTTAGGTATGTCATTCACCGTGGCCCCGCTCACTGCTGCGGTGATGGGTTCAGTAAGCGACCATTTTTCGGGAACGGCATCAGGGATTAACAATGCACTCACACGTATAGCCAATGTATTTGCTAACGCGATCTTCGGCGCTTTGGCGGTTTTGTTTTTTGCGGGAGCTTTACAGGGGGAGATCAAAAACACCACCCTTGACCCAAAGGAGAAACAGGAAGTAGCTGCCCAGGCGGCTAATTTGGGTAATGCCAAAGTTCCGGTCAATATCGATTCAAAGAACAAAAAGGAAATTGAAAAAGCCTACCATACCAGCTTTATACACGCTTACGCCAATATCATGCGTATATCAGCAGGACTTGGTTTTTTAGGTGCGCTGATGTCTGTTGCTTTTGTGAGGAACAGCGCGGTAAAAAAATCCTAAAATTTAATTATACAAATGAAAAAATACCTTCTTGCAGTTTCCATTTTGATCAATCTTGTTTTCTTAGTTCTAACGACAAGACATTTTCTGATCTTGCCCAAGATAGTTCCGATAGATCAAACCATCGGCTGGCAGCACCGTAAAGGGATTTTAGATAAAATGCCAATTGATAGCAATTTGGTTGTTTTTGCGGGCGATAGTCATATCCAGCAATTTGAATTGGCGGAACTTTTTCACTCATTAAAAGTAAAAAACAGGGGTATTAATTCCGATAATTCCTATAGCCTGCTAAAAAGGGTTGATCAGCTTACAAAAGGTAGTCCCTCCAAAATATTTATTGAAATAGGAACCAATGATCTTAGCCTGAAAGTTCCTGCGGATAGTACAATATATCATATTGGCTTGATATTAAAGACAATAAAGACCCAAAGCCCCCGCACCATCGTTTACCTGCAGAGTGTTATTCCTAATAAATTTGGCGGGCAGCAGGCGGCTGAACTCAACAAAAAAATCAAAGTCCTCACGGCAGCAAATCATCTAACTTTTATCGACTTAGACCCTTATTTTTTGGATAATGGACTAAAAAAGGAATATGATGGCGGTGACGGGATACATTTAAGCGGAGCCGGTTTTTTAAAATGGCGCGACGTTTTGCTGCCTTATGTTAACGAATAAAGCATTAGCTGTTTATTTAACCAGTTCACCCTGTAGTCCGATCTTTTTTCCACCGTAGTTATAACTGTACTCCACTTCGGCGGTTAGTTTATCCCCGTTGAAATGGCAAGTGATGATCTCCGCATGCGGGCTTTCGATATATCTTACCTTTAGCAGCAGTGTATTTGCATCTAACCACTCGTAACTGCCTTCAGTTTTGTAGGGTGATAGCAACGAAAAATCTTCACGGGCTATCGCGGTAATGGCAGGTCCTTGTAGTTCGGTTTTTCCAGGCAGCCATTTCCCGGTTGCAAAATCTATTGAGTAATTTGCAGAGTCTTTTTTGATGGATAGGTGGCAGATATTATCTGTGATGTTTAATGATATCGATTTGATATTCAATGAATTTTGGCTTACAGTAAAAGTTTTACTTAAACTCCCGGGACCGGTTACCGTGCTACTGAGTGGCGGCAATGCCAAAGCTGCAAGGTGTGTTTTCAAGCGGGCTTCAGCTGGTTTATTTGCGGGTAAGGTTTGCGGCTGTATTGCAGGCAGCAAGTATTTCCATACCAGGTTGATCTCGTCCTGCATGTTACCCACTTCGGCAGTAACGGCGATCACGGCATCCTGGTCGGGCATAACGATCATGTACTGGCCAAAGGCGCCATCGCCGCGGTAGGCATTATTGCGGCAGCGCCAGAATTGATAACAATAGCCCTGCATCCAGTCGCTCGAGTCTTTTTTGCTTTGCGCGGCATTGGGAGCCTGGTCTATCTTGAATGTGGTGGCTTCTTCTACCCATGCCTTCGGCAGCACTTGTTTGCCATTCCACATACCTTTTTGCAGGTATAACTGCCCCATTTTGGCAATGTCCTCCGTTTTTAACCGCAATCCCCAGCCACCGGTATTGATGCCCTGTTTATTGATCTCCCAATCTATCCCGGTTATGCCTAAAGGGTCGAAAAGACGCGGCTTAAGGTAATCAACTACTTTTTGACCGGTTACTTTTTGCACTATGGAGGACAACATAAAGGTAGCCATACTATTGTATAAAAACTGGCTGCCGGGTTTGTGCGCAATAGGCAATGCCAGGAAAGCTTTGATCCAGTCATCCTTTGCAGGAATTATTTTCGATGTGGGGTCTGGTTCCTGGCCCACGCTCATGGTGAGCAGGTCTTTCACTGTAAGGTTTGCAAGGTAAGGCTTAATGGTATCGGGCAGACTGCCGGGGAAAAATGAAACCACTTTGTCATTTACGGTCAATAACTTTTCTGTCACCGCAAAACCCACTGCAGTGGAGGTAAAGCTTTTGCTCAGGCTGTATAAGCTGTGTTTTAGTGTTGGGCCATAAGGGTTCCACCAACCCTGGGCTACTACCTTGCCGTGCCGCAGGAACATAAAACTATGAAACTCGTGATGGCTGCGCCCAACAGCATTCAGAAAGGTATCGATGCCGGCGGATGAAACGCCCTGTGCTTCGGGTGAACTTGCAGGCAAAGCAGATTTTTGGGCATACAGCGTGTTCGCTGCAAACAGCAGGCAAATCGCAGCGGCAAGCAGTTGCTTTTTAAAAGGCGTCAACCATGGCTTTACAGGCAATTGCTTAGGCAGTGCGTAAGTATCGGGCATTTCAATAAGTTTATTGGTTTATAATTAGGGTGAATTTATGATTTTTTTGGAAGTTTTTGAATAATGCTATCCGAAGTAGCTAAATCCGAACAGCATATTTATAGTTATTCTATGACGTGAGCGTGGACGCTCACAACTTTATTTGTTCAAGTGTAGACACTTGAACAGGCGGGGTTACTTTAAAAGGGGCTTAACAAGTTGAATAATTGTATGGGCGTTTCCCTGCGGGCCGGGCTTTACGCTTATACTACACAAGGCCTTAATCACAAGGCCGGTATCCGCTTCAATCCCTAACGCTTTGTCTGAACCGCTGATTAGTGTGATTAATGGATTGCGCTGATTAAAACATGAAAATTTTAAGTAATTCAGCCCCTACGCCCGTTCAAGTGTCCACACTTGAACGCGAACAAATTTGAGCGTCCACGCTCAACAATAAAATCATTATATAATCGCCTGGTAAAAACATCTATCCAGTCTGTTCCGGTTAAAGTGACAAAATATAGTTCATCGGTTGAGGCATTACGTGACATGAACTAAATATGAGAAATTTATTTGTAAACTTTTCTTTAACGAGAGCGTGGACGCTCACAACTGTATGTGTTCAAGTGTGGACACTTGAACAGGCGGGGTTTAACGCTGTCCGAAGTCGGAGACTTCGGACAGCGTTATGCAGAGGGTATAAAATGTATGTTGGTTTGATTATTCCAGGAAATCCATGTCCTCCTGCGAAAGTGATGTTTCGGCAGCTTTCATGTTTTCTTCCAGGTGGGCCACGGAAGTGGTACCGGGAATAGGCAGCATCCATTCAGATTTGTGCAGCAGCCAGGTGATGTTCATTTGCGCCGGACTGAGACCATATTTTTTGGCCATTTGCTCAATTTTATCCTGGTCTTTGTTCAATGAGGAATGCAATGAGAAATAAGGTATCAGCGGGATATGATTGGCTTCGAGCAGATCAAGGATCTCTTCGCCGCCCTGGCCGCCCATGTGGCCTGCCAGCGTGGTGCGCTGATTATAACCATATAGGTTTTGAACGGTAGCAATGCTACCCATTTTCATGCCGGTTTCTAATTGCGCTCTTGATACATTGCTTAAGCCGACATGCAATATCAATCCTTCTTTTTGCATCTCGAACATCGCACCCAAGGAATCCTCAAAACTTGTTTCGCCGTTAGGCATTACACGGAAATGCACGAGTGAAATCTGTTCCAGCTTTAATTCCTTTAGATTGTTTTCGATGCTTTTGCGCAGTTGTTCGGGTGTGTTATAAATATTCCAGCTTTTATCCTCTTTGCGTATGGCGCCTACTTTAGTGCCAATGATCAGGTCGGCAGGGTAGGGATAAAGGGCTTCGGCAATCAACCTGTTGGTTACGCCTTGTCCGTAATAATCGGCGGTATCGATATAGTTAACACCCAGTTCCACAGCACGTTTAAGCACCCTCAATGCTTCCGGGCGGTTAGCCGGTTCGCCATAAAATCCCTCGCCGGTAAGGCGCATGGTGCCATAGCCTGGACGATGAGCGGTTAACGGGTTGGCGGAATTTTCGCCAATAGTGAGCGTTGATGAAATAGTTGTATCCATAAGTTGGTTTTCTTAATAAAGGATAAAGGGGGTAAAAGTTTTAGAGTTGGATAATTTTTGTTCCTACCACAATTTCAACTGCATCTCCATCTGCCGCTATTCCATTGATTATTAACAAATGAAACAAATAAACATGGTGCAGGTTCTATCATCATGAGAAGCATAATTTACATAATTGTAGTCATCCTGGTAATCAGCTGGCTGCTTGGGGGCTTTGCCTTCCACATTGGGGGCGACGCAATACACATCATCGTTGTGATTGCTGTCATCCTGTTATTATTAAACCTGTTTAACGGCGGTTCGCGGATGGACAGGGGGCGCTGGTATTAAATCTCACCCTAAATCACCGCCCATTCAAGTGTCCACACTTGAATGAAATCAATTTGAGCGTTCCACGCTCACGTTAATAAATCGCTCGTTCGAACTCACAGAAATCAGACTGCGGGGTATGCACAACAACAATGTTTTTTTACGTGAGCGTGGACGCTCACAACATTATGTGTTCAAGTGTGGACACTTTTGAACAGGCGTTTTATTGTTTATCTACCACAATTTCAACTGCATTTCCACCGGCGGTTTTGCTTTGCCCATCACCGTTCGCCCGCCGTACTTCCACGAATCTCTTCTTTCCTCCTCGATCACTTTGTCAAAATTAGCATTGGGGATAAAATCTTTTTCGGCGTTTTCGGCGATTTGGTGGAGGCGTTTGATGGCTTCGTTTTTTTCATTATTGCCCAGTTTGGCTTTATGGATGGCCGTTTGCAGCACACCCAAAGTTTCATCGTACACTTTGGTGGGGACAGGGAAGGGGTGACCATCCTTGCCGCCATGCGCGAAGGAAAAACGGGCAGGGTCTTTAAACCGGGAGGGCGTGCCGTGGATCACTTCGCTTACCAAAGCCAGCGATTGCAAAGTGCGCGGACCCAAACCTTCCAGCAACAATAATTCCTCAAAATCCGATGGGCGTTTTTCGTGCGCCAGCCAGAGCACCGCACCTAGGCGTTTCAGGTCGACATCCTTAGCCTGCACATCATGATGCGAAGGCATGGTGAGTTTGCCAATCTCGCTGATCATTGCCTGTGGGTTTTCAGCCGCGATTTGCATCACGCCGTTGCGCGACGGAGCGGCGGTTTTGTCAGCCATATTCAAAATATAGCCCGTGTTTTTGCCGTAGATGGAGGTGTGCGGATCGTCGACAAATGAGGTTACCGTTTCCGAATGCCAGTGGTAACGCCGGGCGGTTTTGCTTTGCGGGCTCATGCCCTGTTGCACTACTGCCCATTTGCCTTCGTTGCTTACAATAAAGTTGTGGGTGTACAATTGAAAACCATCTTGTATAGCGGTGTTATCCACCTTGGCGCTCAGTTTACTGCACCGTACCAGTTCGATGCCGTTAAGCCCGGTGGTTTCGCTTAATTTTAATAACTCATTCGGTGTGTTGCGCGAATGGTTGCCCTTGCCGCCGCAGATATAAATGCCCAGTTCTTTACTATGCGGGTTAACCGATCGTTTCAGCGCGCCCATTACCGAAGTGGTGATGCCGGAGGAGTGCCAGTCCATCCCCATCACCGCCCCCAAACTTTGGAACCAGAATGGATCGCTGATGCGGCGCAGCACCTCGTCCCTGCCATAATCCATCACGATGGTCTCCATCACGGCCAATCCAAGCTTGGCCATACGCTCCGCCAGCCAGCGCGGCACATAACCATAATGCAAAGGCAGATCAGCACTTCCAGAACGCTTCATGCTAACAAATTTAGCAAAAATTGATGAGATTTGCAAGGAGTATTTTGTGTTCTTTTTTGTCTGAACTAAGATTTATAGGATTAAAAGATTCTCATGATTATACAACTGCTTGTCATTCTGAGCGTAGTGAAGAATCTTCTCCACGCGACAGATGCTTCGCTATGCTCAGCATGACAATTTGGTTATTTGTTTGGCGTTCCCTGCGGGCCAGGCTATCCGCTCCTTCGCTAACGCATTTGTTTGAACCGGAATTAAACGAATTAAAGAATTACCTGAATTCTGAAATTCCTGAATTCGTTTAATTCGAGTTCAGATAATTATTTTAGTAAATCAAAAGCATATTTCGCATCGTTCCAAAACCCATCCAGGGCGATGATCCGCGGCTTGAAAAAGGAGATGAGTGCGGGCCAGTCGTTTTTGTTGTAGATACTTACGCCGTTGATCTGCCGGAATATGCGGGTGATGGCTTTGCCGTTGTCATCTGTGGTGTGCAATTGCCAATCCCAGTCTTCGCCAAGTTGGGAATGAAGCATTGTTTTTAGCTCTTTAAATTGTTCAAAGAATAATTCCTGTATGCCGGCATCCGGATGGGTAATCTCAATAGCGATGGACGCCGATCTTTTCCCGGCTTCCATTTTGAAATTGAGGTGCTTGATGCCGCTCTTGTAATTCACCCAATTGATCTTCAGGCCCTCAGCGGATAATTGCGGGGCGATGTATTGCCCGAATGTTGTCCAGAAGGCTTGTTTGAGTTGGGAGACTTCGTCTTTGGAATACAAATTATTTTTAACTATGGGGTTATATTTTTAACTATTGTGGTGTAGCGATTCGGTGTAGCGGGGTGTAGCACCTGTTGCGCAACGCTACACCCTGAAAAGCAGACACTATTTGTTAACCGCGAAATCAAATTTCAGTTTTTCATCCTGTGAATTACTGCCTAATACCAACTTGTAATTGCCGGGGTAGACTTTCCAATCGTGTGTTTTCATATCCCATTTTTGGAGTTCCTTAATAGGGATACTTAGGGTTATTGATTGTTCATTTCCCTTAGTTATGCTGACTCTTTTAAAGCTCTTTAATTCCTTAACAGGCATCCTGTCAATTTGCGGATATTGTAGGTAGGCTTGCACTACTTCATCACCATCCATTTTGCCGGTATTTTTAACCTTTAGGGTGATGGATATGGTATCCTTGCTGCCATATTTCTTCGCAGGGGCAATTTGGGGCTGATACTCAAAGGAGGTATAGCTCAATCCAAAACCAAAAGGGTATTGCACCGCGCCGTTATAGTAGCGATAGGTACGGCCCTTCATGGAATAGTCTTTATAATCAGGCACATCATTAATTGATCTGTAAAAAGTAACCGGCAAATGCCCGGATGGGGATACTTTGCCAAACAACAAGTCGGCAAATGCATTGCCGCCCTGCTCGCCGGGGTACCAGGCCATTACAATGGCGTCGGCATAGGGCTCAATAGCCGAAATGTCCACATCGCTGCCGGCAGTTACTACGGCTATGATGGGCTTCTTGACAGATTTGCGTAAGGCTTTCATAAAGGCGATCTCGCTGGCGGGCAGGCTCAAATCCTTTTTATCACCACCTGATTTGGAGAGGAATGCATCGCCGGCTTCGCCTTCCAGAACAGGAGAGAGGCCGATCACCGCGATGGTAACCGATGAATTGCCGGCTGCCCATATCCCGCCAAAATGAGTTGTATCTGCATAATCACAACCCAGATCATATTCTATCCGGGTTGATGGATCGACCGCACCGGTTATGCCTTCCACAAAATTGACCACCTTATCACTTACGCCATGGTAATTACCGATCATGGCGTCCAGTGACGCGGCATTTGGTCCCAATACCATCAGGCTGGGGTAATCAGCTTTATTAAGCGGCAAAATATTGTGGTCATTCTTAAGCAGCACCATGCTTTGTTGGGCGACCTTTCGGGCTAAAGCAATATGTGGGGCATTGTGAACGCTGTCGGCACCATAAGCGTGATATGGTATCTTTTGTTGATCATCATAAAAACCGAGTTTAAATTCAGTGCGTAGTAACTCAAATAACCGCTGGTCAACTTCCTTCTCGGTTAGCAACTTTTGGTTGACAGCTTTGATCACATCGTTCTGCAAAATGCTTGAACAATCCAGGTTGATACCGGCCTTTATCGCCGCAGCCGCAACTTCCACCGGGCCGGGCAGAGTTTTATGCGTTTGATAAACATCGTCCAGAGCGCCGCAATCAGTTACTACATGACCTTTGAAACCCCATTCTTTCCTTAAGATATCGGTCAGCAGGTTTTTATTGATGGAATTCGGCACCCCATTTACCCTGTTGTAGGCGCTCATCACCGACTCAACACCCGAATTAACCAAAGCATGAAAAGCATATAAGTAAGTTTCCCGGAAATCTTTCTCATCCACTATAGCATCAAACCGGTCGCGATCGGCTTCGGGACCGCTATGCACGGCAAAATGCTTGGCGGTGGCTGATGCTTTTAAATAATGCGGGTCATCGCCCTGCAAACCTTTTACAAATGCTGAACCCATGGTGCCGGTCAAATAAGGATCTTCGCCATAAGTTTCCTGTCCACGGCCCCAACGAGGATCTCGGAAGATATTGATATTTGGGGTCCAGAAGGTGAGCCCCATATACTGCAAATGCCTGTCCTTTTGTATGGCGAGGTTATATTTTGCCCTGGCTTCGGTGGAAATAACCGTTGAGACTTGTTTGATCAGGTCATCATTAAATGTGGCCGACATGCCTATAGCCTGTGGAAAAATGGTGGCCTCACCTGCGCGTGCTACACCATGTAAGCCTTCGTTCCACCAGTTGTAAGCGGGTATACCTAAGCGCGGGATGGCTTTGCTGTTATACCCCAATAAGGAAACTTTTTCTTCTAAGGTTAATTTGGATACCAGGTCTTTTACCCGGGCATCAAGGGGCTGACTCATATCCTTATAAACAGGTTTTTTCTGCGCGCTGAGTAATTGGAAGCAAAAACAAGAAGTTATTAATAACAAGAATTTGAGCCGATTTTTCATAACAGGAGAACTTAAGCGGAAAATTATGTAATTTATCTTATACGTTATTCATAGTTTTAAAAAAGCCATTACATTCGTAAAATAGATTTAAGAGCAATTAAACAAATCCTGTGAAAAAACTTTTAATAACTTTCCTTACTTGTTTCAGCTTAATAACCGCCTTTGGTCAACAAGCCCCAAAACCTTACGGCCCGCTGCCAACAAAAGGGCAATTAAACTGGCAAAAAACGGAAATGTACTGCATTATCCATTTCGGGCCGGATACTTATACTGACAAAGAGTGGGGCTATGGGGATGAAGACCCGATGATCGTCAACCCAAAGCAGTTTAGCGCTATGCAAATTGTGGGTGCGGCAAAGGCAGGCGGGTTTAAAGGAGTGGTCATAGTAGCCAAGCATCATGACGGCTTTTGCATGTGGCCCACCAAAACCACGGAACATAATATTTCCCAAAGTCCTTATAAAAATGGAAAAGGGGATATCGTAAGGGAATACCGCGATGCCTGTAATCAACTGGGTATGCAAATGGGAGTATATTGCTCGCCGTGGGACAGGAACAGCCCGTTTTACGGAAAGCCCGAATATGTAACCGATGTTTATCGCAAACAATTAATCGAATTATACAGTAATTATGGACCATTATTTATTGTTTGGCACGATGGCGCCAATGGCGGCGATGGTTATTATGGCGGTGCCAAGGAAGAACGAAAAATAGACCGTTCCACCTATTATGGCTGGGATAAAACCTGGGGTATTGCCCGTAAGTTGCAACCCAATGCCGTTATATTTGGCGATGTGGGGCCCGATGTGCGTTGGGTGGGTAATGAGAAGGGTCACGCCGGCGAAACCAGTTGGGCGACCTATACGCCTCATGCTCCCGATGCCGGAAAAGTGCCGGGCAATGGCTATGTGAAAGATTATGAGGGAACAGAAGGTCATCGCGGCGGAAAATTCTGGATGCCGGCCGAGTGTGACGTATCCTTGCGTCCGGGATGGTTTTATCATAAAGAGCAGGATGAAAAAGTGAAATCACCTGATACTTTGCTTAGCCTGTATTACAAAAGTGTTGGCAGAGGGGCTTGTCTTGATCTTGGATTATCGCCCGACAGGAGGGGTTTGCTGAATGATAATGATGTAAAATCGCTAAAGAAATTCGGTGATATACTGAAAGCGACATTTGCTGTTAACCTGGCAAAGGGAGCTACCTTAAAAGCCAGCAATGTTAGAGCAGGAAGCCAGTTGAAATTTGGCCCGGCGCGATTACTGGATAATGACCGCTATAGTTATTGGGCCACAGATGATAAAGTAAAAACACCCGAACTGGTGCTTGATTTGCATCAAAATAAAACCTTCAATGTAATCCGCCTGCGCGAAAACATTAAATTGGGACAACGGATAGAGGAAGTTGCAGTTGATGCCTTGCAGGATGGAAAATGGCAACAAATAGCCACCGCCACAAGTATCGGTGGTAACCGGCTGATCCGTTTGCCGCAAGATATCACTACAAATAAAGTAAGATTAAGAATTACCAAATCGCCGGTTTGTATCGCGCTTAGCGATTTTGGATTGTATAAAGAACCAAGTCATAATTAATGTATATGAGAGCCAATAAAATATTCTTCATTCCACTCCTTGCGTGTGCAGGATTGGTGTCATTCAAAAGTAGTTCTTCATTAACAGTAAAGGCGCAAAAAGTAGCTGACACTGTGCAAACAGGCGGTTTATTTGATGCCAGTGAAAAGCCTAAACTGATTTCCAAACAATTCAGCTTTACTGAAGGGGCCTCTGTAGACAAAAAAGGGAATGTGTTTTTTACCGATCAGCCTAATAATAAGATTTGGGAATACAGCACCAGCGGTCAATTGACTCTATTCCTGGATAGCGCCGGGCGTTCCAACGGTACCTACTTCGACAAAAAAGGAAACCTGGTAACCTGTGCCGATGAGCATAACCAACTATGGTCTATCAGCCCTAAAAAGAAAATAACCGTATTGCTACATGATCTGAATGGTCACCTGATGAACGGCCCTAATGACATTTGGATAGATGCCAATGGTGGAATTTATATGACCGACCCGTACTATCAGCGCGACTGGTGGGAGCGAAAAAAATCAGAGCTTGACGGGCAAAGGGTTTACTACATGTCTAAAGGTAGCAATACCCCGGTACCCGTAGCATCTGACTTACAGCAACCTAATGGCATAGTAGGTACACCTGATGGGAAATATTTATATGTGGCTGATATACGGGCCAATAAGACCTATAAATATACTATTGCTTCAGATGGTAGCCTGGCTGATAAACAATTGTTTACTGAACAAGGTTCTGATGGGATGACGCTTGATATTAAGGGAAATGTATACCTGACCGGAAAGGGTGTTACCATCTATAACCCCGCTGGGGTGAAAATAGCGCATATAGACATCAACGAACCCTGGACAGCTAACCTCTGTTTCGGTGGAAAAAATAAGGATGAACTTTTTATCACGGCATCTAAAGCGGTCTACACATTTAAAATGAAGATAAGGGGAGTAGAGTAGCCAGCTGAATATGATATTTCTATTATTGACTAATCAGGTAGAATTTATCACCTTTGTGAGATGGAAAATGATTTGCAGTGCCCGGTAGACTTTGTGCTGATCAATGAAAATAAAGCACGCATAACCGCATTCTTTGTTTTGATATTAGCCATAGTTTTCTTAACAACCGGGTTATGGCTCATTATGGCTTTCTTAGCGATAGATTTCTTTTTTAGGGTAAATAATTGGGGTAAATACAGTTTACTTGCCATTTTGAGCGATGTGATTATCAAGCAATTTAAAATAAAGAATAAGCCAACAGACCGCGCCCCCAAACGATTTGCGGCAGGAGTGGGGCTGTTGTTTACACTAGGGATACTGATTTTAACGCTTCTGCATTTATCAACCTTAGCTATTATCGTATCGGGAGTACTTGTTTTATTTGCTTTTCTCGAATCATTCATGGGCTTTTGCGCTGGATGCTATGTATACAGTATGCTAAAAAACACGTCTAACTTTCTAAAAAACAAGTAGTTAAAAAAAAATATTTTTTTATAAATATATTCTACTAAATAGATAGATTTTATATACATTTGTCCTGTTCAATTTATTTATAAGAAAGACAGACACATGTTAGCGGCACTAAACATAAGCAAATACCCTTATTTTGATAGGTCAGAGATCATTCCAGAGCCGGATTTTCTATTTAAACCCTATCAGCCTGTGAAGCCCATCAAAGCAGGGGATGTCCTGCCTGATTTTACCTTGCAAAAAGAGAATACAAAATGGCAGCAATTTTTTAGCGGGGCCGAAATACATGGCCCTGCCTTACTACGGCAATTGTTGAACAAGCCTTTGGTGCTGGGTTTTTACTCGCATCACTGGCAGGTACACGGGTTGGAACTTTTAACTCAGCTAAATGCCATACAGCAGGAGATCAGGGCGCAAGACGGAAATCTATTGATCATCAGCGCTGAAAAGGGGCAGGAAATTGAAGATATAGTATGGGAACATAGCTTATCCCTGAACTTTTATTTCGACAGTGACAAAGAGATAGCCGAAAAATTCAGGATATATTCAGAACACGACCCGATCTGGAACCGGTTCTCAGGTATAGACACCAATGTGCCGGTGCTGGCTACTTATGTGATTTCACCCGGCGGGCAGGTAGTCTACGATCATATCGACCTGGATTTTGCGGAACCCTTTCCTGCAAAAGATATTATTTCTGCAGTTGCGCGTGCGGGATCATTAGATAATAAAGTAAGAATTATCAGGCATTATTAATAATGCGCATTACGAGACTATTTAACATAGTGATTTATAGTTTTTTTGGTTTGATTAACGGGTTGCTGAAAAGCTCCCGTTAATTTCTTTTCAATTTTATAGTCGGGTGACCGAGTGGATAGGTGATGGTCTGCAAAACCTTTTACGGCAGTTCGAATCTGCCCCCGACATCAAATAAGGCCAGGTATTTTAATTAAAGTACCTGGCTTTTTAATTTTCTTTTAAATCTTATCCATCTTAGTATAAAACATACTGCTTATTTAACATGAAATTTATATATTATTATATATATTTCGCTGTAATTCTTGCTACAAAACTGAATTTGATTAATATTGCAAAATCTACCTGGCTTTAAAGCCCGATAGCGTAATTCGTTACTTAAAAAATTACTTTAATTAGATAAAAAACAAACACTACCCATACATAGTTAAGCTAATGTTGTCTTAATTTTGTTCGATCGTTTATTACTACCCGGTCTTAAAAAAACAGCCAATAATTCATAAAAAACCATCAGCCGTTTCATGAAAAAAACCAAAAGTGCCTCACCCAGATTTCTTTCCATTGATATTGGAGGTTCGCATATTAAAGCAACCATTCTGAACGATAAAGGCACCCTGCAAATGGAATATGAAAAGGTAGTGACACCGACACCGGCTAACCCTGAAAATGTGGTGAACGCAGTAAAGAAATTGGTGAAATCATTTGCTGAATATGATATGATTTCGGTAGGGTTTCCTGGCTATGTGAAACACGGGGTAGTAAAAACGGCGCCTAACCTGGGCAGTGATTTTTGGAAAGATTTTGATTTGAGCAAAAAGCTAACAGAGGTGCTTGGTAAGCCAGCCAAAGTAGTTAATGATGCCGATATGCAGGGTTTAGGTGTGGTAAGCGGAAACGGATTAGAGATGGTGATCACTTTAGGTACCGGCTTTGGTACGGCCTTGTTGGTAGATGGGCAGCTAATGCCGCATTTGGAGTTGGCACACCATCCTTTTGCAAAGGGAAAAACCTATGATGATTATGTAGGCGAAAGGGCACTTGAAAAAGAAGGCTTGCAAAAGTGGAACAAGCGCATGCAAAAAGTTTTAAAAGTTTTGAAAACAGTTATTAATTATGACACTTTATATATTGGTGGCGGTAATTCGGATAAGCTGAATTTTAAACTGGATAAAAATATGAAGATCGTTTCAAACCAGGATGGTATAAAGGGCGGATCACGATTGTGGCTTAAAGATGCAAGGCATGACCTGATCACTTCGGTACCACCAATCTTAGCGTAATTACTTTACTATAATTAAAAATATGGATTCAACTACAAAAAGCATTGAACAGTTAGGTATAGATACTGTAAGAATACTTTCGGCTGACGCTGTGCAAAAAGCAAATTCAGGTCACCCCGGTACCGCCATGGCACTTGCCCCTATGGGCCATGTATTATGGACGCAATTCTTAAACTATAATCCAAAGAACCCGCACTGGGCAAATCGCGACAGGTTCATTTTATCGTGCGGGCATGCCTGTATATTGCAGTACAGTTTTTTATACCTTACAGGTTACGACCTTAGTTTGGATGATATAAAGGATTTCCGCCAGTTGAACAGTAAAACTGCCGGTCACCCGGAATATGGCTTATGCCCCGGTGTTGATGTAACCACCGGCCCGCTTGGGCAAGGCTTTGCCAATGGTGTGGGTTTTGCCATAGCTCAAAAACATTTAGCCGCACGTTATAACAAACCGGGTTTTGATATTTTTAATTATCATGTTTATGCTATTTGCAGCGACGGTGATATGATGGAAGGTGTATCTTCAGAAGCAGCATCACTTGCAGGCCACCTGGAGCTGGGCAATATCATTTATTTGTATGATGATAACCATATCTCTATTGAAGGCGCAACCGATATTACCTTTAACGAGGATGTGAGCGAACGTTTCAGGGCTTATGGTTGGCATGTGCAGGAAGTTGCAGATGTTAATGATGTGCGTGCTTTGCAATTGGCGATAACAAATGCTAAAGGCGAAGCACAAAAGCCGTCATTGATCCGCGTGCGCTCGCTGATTGCTTATGGTAGCCCTAATAAATCGGGCACTGCCGGTTCGCATGGCTCGCCGCTGGGTGCTGACGAAGTAAAACTGGTAAAACAATTTTTTGGTTTTGATCCTGATAAATCATTCAACGTACCTAAAGAGGTATTGGAATATTACCACAAAGCAGGCGAAAAAGGCGGTAACACAGAAGAAAAATGGAATAAACTATTTAGCGATTACAAAGAAAAATTCCCTGAACTGGCAGCCGAATACGAAACTGCCAGCAAAGGTGAGCTTCCTAAAGGATGGGCCGATGATCTGCCGGTTTTTAAAGCATCAGACCCTAAAATGGCAACACGCGTTGCCTCTGGCAAGGCACTAAACGCTTTAGCAGCTAAAATCCCTTACCTGATAGGTGGTGCCGCCGATTTGGCGCCATCAACTGAAACTAATTTAAAAGCATTTGATTCATTTACATCTGAAAACAGGGCTGGCCGTAATTTCCATTTTGGTATACGCGAGCATGCCATGGGTTCGGCTATGAATGGTATGGCCTTAACACCGGGTGTTATTCCCTTTGGAGCAACATTCCTGATGTTCTCTGAATATATGCGCCCGCCCATACGCCTGGCATCCATTATGCAGATCGCGCCTATATTTGTTTATACTCATGATAGTATAGGTTTAGGCGAAGATGGTACAACCCACCAGCCAGTTGAACAATTGGCATCGCTGCGTTCGATACCGAGGATCACGGTGATACGCCCGGCTGATGCCAATGAAACGGCACAGTCATGGAAAGTGGCTTTGGAGCATAAGGGAGGACCTGTGGTGTTGGTATTTACCCGCCAGGGATTACCCATTCTCGACCAGGACAAATATGGTAAAGCTACCGAGCTGGCAAAAGGCGCCTATATATTATCGGAAGCCAGCAAAAATCCTGACCTGATCCTAATGGCAACAGGTTCGGAAGTTGCTTTAATTATGGAAGCCCAGGCTAAGCTGGAAGCTGACGGGATATCAACCCGTGTGGTAAGCATGCCATCATGGGAATTGTTTGAAAAACAAAGCGATGCCTATAAAGAAAAGGTATTTCCAAAAGCATACCGCAAACGTTTGGCAGTTGAAATGGCATCACCAATGGGATGGCATAAATATACAACCGACGAAGGTGATATGCTGGGGATGACCACTTTTGGCGAATCAGCTCCTGCAGAGGATCTGTATAAGCACTTTGGGTTTACAGTAGATAATGTAGTTGCGAAAGCAAAAGCGTTGATAAAATAATTCGACTTGAACACTAAACAAAAATATTTTTCAATCCTGAGCATGGTCATATTAACTATGATCATGTTTTCGAATGTAAATGCACAATCTTCTGCGGACAACAGAGAGAGTGCCCGTGTTTTTGTTCAAAAGTTTTATGATTGGTATACTGTTTTGTATTCTAATCAACTCGGGAAAAAAGATTCCCTTCCTACCAATGTAGTCGCTATAAATCAAAGGCAGGAGTATTTTGATATCCCTCTTCGTAAGGCGCTTATTAATGACTATCGTGCACAATCAAAAATTACCGAAGGTATTGTAGGCTTAAATTGGGACCCATTTTTGACGGGCCAGGAAATTAGGATTGGGTACCAAACTGGAAATGTTAAACAGGTAGGGAATAAGTTTTTAGTCGATATACACGATATTGAAAAAGGGAAGTTAGAAAGTGCAATCTTAGATGCAGAGCTATTGCTAGTTGCAGAAGTAGTAAAAGTGAATGGACATTGGGTGTTCATGAATTTTATATATCCTAAACGGCACGACAATCTTTTAATGGTATTAAGAAGTCTGCGTAAGGACCGCGATGAAACAACTAAGTAAATATTAAGTTTAATTTTTAGCACAAATAATTCAACTAAAAAAATTCCCCCTTTAGGGGGATGGGGGGCATATGAAAATAGGAATAGCAGCCGATCATGGTGGATATGATTTAAAAAAAATACTTCACTCTTTTTTGGTGGCCTCGGGTTATGAAGTAGTAGATTTTGGGGCCTATGAGTTGAACCTGCAGGACGATTATCCTGATTTTGTAGTGCCGCTTGCCCGGGCGATCGCTGATAAGGAAGTTGACCGGGGCATTGCTGTATGTGGCAGCGGCGTAGGTGCATCTGTTGTAGCCAACAAGATTTCAGGCGTGCGAGCAGCATTGATAAATGATCATTTTTCAGCCCATCAGGGTGTAGAAGATGATAACCTGAACTTACTGTGCCTGGGTGGCCGTATTACCGGCTTTATGGCTGCGGAAGAATATGTTCAGGCTTTTTTGAATGCAAGATTTACCGGACTGGAAAGGCATATGCGCAGGCTACAAAAAGTTCATTTACTTGAAAAATAATATTAAAATTAATAATCATGGCAACTAATAAAGTAAAACAAATACACAGTTTTGGTCAGAGCATCTGGCTGGATTTTATAGATCGTGATATCATCAAATCGGGCAAATTAAAAAACCTGATCGATGAAGATGGAGTAAGAGGGGTGACCTCAAACCCGGCTATTTTTGAAAAAGCCATTACCAGTAGTTCTGATTATGATGACCAGATCCGCACATTGGCGGAAGATGGTAAAAGCAATGAAGAGCTATTCTTTGGATTGGCTGTAACCGATATTCAAAATGCCACAGCATTATTCAAAGGTGTGTATGATGAATCAAAAGGTGAAGATGGCTATGTGAGTTTAGAAGTATCTCCATTTTTGGCATTGAAAACCAAGGAAACCGCGGATCAGGCCGAAAAGCTTTGGAAACAGGTTGATCGTAAAAACGTTATGATCAAAATCCCGGGTACACAACCGGGATTAGCAGCCATTCGTCAATCCATTGCAAAAGGCATCAATATCAACGTTACCCTGCTATTTGGACTGCCGCGCTACGAAGAAGTAACCGAAGCTTACATATCCGGTTTGGAAGATCATTTGGCAGCAGGTCACAAAATAGGGCACATTGCTTCAGTGGCTAGTTTCTTCTTAAGCCGTATCGATGTTTTGGTTGACCCAATGCTGGATGAAAAAGGTTTGGGTGATCTGAAAGGTGAAGTAGCTATCGCGTCAGCAAAAAAAGCTTACGAAATTTATAAAAGAGTATTCAGTGGGCCTCGTTGGGAAAAGTTAGCAGCCCTGGGTGCAAAACCACAGCGTTTGCTATGGGCCAGCACAAGTAGCAAAAACCCTGCATTTAAAGACACTAAATATGTTGAGGCATTGATTGGTGCCGATACTGTGGATACCGTACCATTGGAAACTATTGAGGCATTCCGCGATCATGGTATTGCAGAAAATACATTAGAACAGGGTTTGGATAAAGCGACTGAAATATTGGATAAATTAAAAACTGCAGGTATTGACATCGATAAGATCACCCAGCAGTTGGAAGATGAAGGTATCGAAAAGTTCAATAAACCTTTTGAAAAACTATTACAGGCAATAGAAGATCAGAAAACCAAAGTTTAAGAAATTGGAAACGCTGTCTGTTAAAGTCCTTTTTTTCGACATTGGGGGCATTTTGCTTACCAATGGATGGGGGCATCAATCCCGCGAGGAGGCGGCCAAAAAATTCGGATTGGACTATGCCGAAGTTAAAGAGCTTCACACCTTCATTTTTAATGTATATGAGGCTCATGGCGTTGACCTTGATGAATATATCGACACCGTGGTTTTTAACCATCCCCGTGATTTTACCCGCGAGGATTTTAAAAACTTCATGTTCGAACAATCGGAGGAATTGCCGGATACGCTGGCATGGTTAAAGGAATGGAAGAAAACTTGTGGTTTCAGGGTCATCGCTATCAATAATGAGGGCAAGGAACTGAATGATTACCGCGTGAAGAAATTTAAACTACACGAATTGTTCGATGCATTTGTATCATCTTGTGAGGTAGGCATTCGTAAACCTGACCCGGCGATATTCAAACTGGCTATGGGTATAGCTATGGCACAACCGCAGGAGTGCGTTTATTTCGATGATCGTAAAATGTTTGCGCTTGCCGCGGGCAAATTAGGGATGCGCGCTTACCAGCACACCAGCTTCGAAACCACTAAGAAAATATTAGAAGATCTTAAAAAAGAAAACTCAAAGATAAAATGAGCACAACCTCAAATAAATATGCCTTTGGCATGATAGGCCTGGGCACTATGGGCCGCAGTTTATTGCTAAATATGGCCGATCATGGTTTTGCAGTAGCGGGTCATGATAAAGATGCGGCAAAAGTGGCATCGCTTAACGAAGAAGGAAAAGAGAAGGATGTAAAAGGTTTTGGTGATGTAAAAGAGTTTATACAAAGCCTGACAACACCCCGCGCTATTATGATGCTGGTGCCGGCGGGTAAAATTGTGGATAGTGTGATTGAAGAACTAACTCCTTTATTGGACAAAGGCGATATCCTGATAGATGGTGGCAATTCGCATTTTACTGATACCAACCGCCGTGTGGAAGAGTTGGAAGCCCAGGGCCTGCACTTTTTTGGCATGGGCGTATCGGGTGGTGAAGAAGGCGCGCGTCGCGGGCCAAGTATGATGCCGGGCGGCGATAAAGATGCCTACAATGTAATGAAGCCTATTTTTGAGGCCATTGCTGCCAAGGTTGATGGCGTTCCGTGTGTTACTTACATAGGACCGGGTGCTTCGGGACATTTTGTTAAAATGGTTCACAACGGTATCGAATATGGTTTAATGCAATTAATTGCTGAAACCTACGAGATACTTAAAAAAGGCTTAAAGCTGGATAATGAAGCTATCCGTAAGATATTCACCAAATGGAACGAGGGCCGTTTGCAATCGTTTTTGATGGATATTACGAAAGATATTTTCGCCTTCAAAGCTCCCGGAACAGACTATTTGCTGATCGATGATATTAAAGATGAAGCCAAAGCCAAAGGTACCGGTAAATGGACATCGCAGGTGGCCATGGATCTGCAGGCACCGATCCCTACTATCGATTCGTCTGTTTCTATGCGCGATCTGTCTAAATACAAACAGTTAAGAGAGCAGGCATCAGCCTTATACAGTAAGGATGAGCCTCAATTAAGTGTAAATACTGATGAGTTTATAGCTGCTTTAGAACAAGCGTTTTATTTCAGCATGATCGTTACGTATGCCCAGGGTATGCACCTGCTATCAAGGGCATCTGAAGAATACAATTATGATTTGAAACTGGGTGAGATTGCTAAGATATGGCGTGGCGGGTGTATCATCAGGTCATTGTTTTTGAATGATATTTTCAAGGCTTATCAAAAGGATGCCAAACTACCCCATTTATTACTGGATGATAACGTACATAACTTAGTTTCAGATTCGGTACAAGGCGCGAGAACGGTATTATCGGCTACTATAGCTGCCGGTATTGCAGCTCCGTGTTATGCAGCCTCGTTAAGTTATTTTGATAATTTCCGTAATAAAAGAATGCCATCAAACCTTACCCAGGCACAGCGTGATTATTTTGGCGCTCATACCTATGAACTGATAGGTAAGGAAGGCGTTTTCCATACACAATGGACCGCTAAAGCCCAGGATTAATGTATTAATATTATAATTAGTTCGCTTAAAAATTAAAAAATGAGCTCAAATACCAAATCATATCCTACCGTATTCGTCATATTCGGCGGTACCGGCGATTTAAATTCCCGGAAAATAGCGCCTGCCCTCTATAATCTTTTTTTAGATGGCTGGATGCCAACTCAATTTTCAATTATTGGTACCGGGCGAACCAAACTCACTGATGAGCGGTTCAGGGATAACCTGCATAGCGATATCGACCAGTTTTCGCGCAGCGGCAAAACTGACGACAAGAAATGGGCTGAGTTTTCAAAAAATATCTATTACCAGGTATCAGACATCAATGATTTTGAGACCTATAAAGAATTTGGAAAGCGTATTGATAAACACAATACGGAATGGAAAACTAAAGCCAACGTGCTTTTTTACCTGGCTGTGTCACCAAATTTCTTCCCAATCATCGCCTCTAACATATCCAAAGCTAAGCTGGCCGAGGATAAAAAACGTGTGCGCATCATCATTGAGAAACCTTTTGGTCATGACCTGGAAACTGCAAAAGAGCTGAATCAATTGCTTTCGGACATTTTTGATGAATGCCAGATCTACCGTATAGATCATTACCTGGGTAAAGAAACAGTTCAGAATATCATGGCTTTCCGCTTTGCTAACAGCATTATGGAGCCACTGTGGAACCGTAACTATATTGAGCATGTACAAATATCGGTTACCGAGCAACTGGGAGTTGAAGAGCGTGGCGACTATTACGATAGTTCGGGTGCCATGCGCGATATGATCCAGAATCACCTGCTGCAGTTGCTTTGCCACGTGGCTATGGAACCCCCTGTTAGCTTTAATGCTGATGAAGTGCGCGACCGTAAGGTGGATGTGTTAAAGGCGATGCGTCGTTTCGGTCCGGAAGATGTACGTAATTCAGCTGTGCGCGGCCAATACGGAAGCGGGTGGATGAAAGGGAAAGAAGTACCGGCATATCGTGATGAACCAAAAGTTGACCCTGATTCAAATACCGAAACCTTTGCCGCGATCAAATTTTTTGTAGATAACTGGCGCTGGCAGGGTGTGCCATTTTATTTGCGCACCGGTAAAAGAATGCACCAGTCTTCATCGGTTATCACCATACAATTCAAGGATGTTCCGCATTTGATCTTCCCGACTGAGGCGGCCGAAAGCTGGCAGCAAAACAGGCTGATCATCAGCATACAACCCGAAATGAGTATCCGTTTGCAGGTACAGGCCAAACGCCCGGGTATTGATATGGTTTTGAATGCTGTTGATATGGTTTTTGATTATAAAGGCACTTATACTAACCAGGCTCCGGAGGCGTATGAAACACTGATATTAGATACGATGCTGGGCGACCAGACGCTATTTATGCGCGGCGACCAGGTGGAAGCTGCCTGGGAATTGGTAATGCCAATATTAAGCACCTGGCAAAATAAAAAGAGCTTGAATTTTCCTAATTATTCAGCTGATTCATGGGGGCCTGAAGCGGCCGAAGCATTGATAGCCCGCGATGGTTTTACTTGGTTCACACTCCCCGTTAATGGGAAAAAATAGCAGGATGAAGATAAATGTATTTGATACCGAGGATGAAGTGCTGAATGGCTTAGCGAACTATTTCGTTAAAATAGCTGCGTCATCAATTACCGGTCATGGCCAGTTTTCTGTAGCACTTTCAGGTGGCAATTCACCCAAAAAGTTGTATGAATTATTAGCCTCGCCATTATTTAAAGATAAGGTAGAGTGGAGCAAAGTTCATTTTTTCTTTGGTGATGAACGCTATGTCCCGCATGATGATCCGCAAAGTAACTATCTGATGGCCAAAAAGGCACTGCTTGAACCTCTCGACCTAAGTTATAAACAAATATTCCCAGTCGACACGTCCTTGAGTCCCGAAGAAGCTGCCAAAAAATATACTACCGATATCAACTATTATTTTGCCGGAGTTGATGTTCGTTTCGACCTGGTATTATTGGGTCTTGGTGATAATTCTCATACGGCATCGCTATTTCCACACACTCCGGTTTTACACGATAAAACTGCATCTGTAAAAGAAGTATTTTTAGAAGATCAGCAGGTGTTCCGCATTACCATGACAGCGCCATTGATCAACCAGGCACATCATATAGCCTACCTGGTTTACGGCGAGGGTAAAGCCATTGCTGTGCATCATGTAATTGAAGACAAAAAGGATATCGAAAATTACCCCGCTCAATTAATTGATCCGAAACATGGAGAGATGCAATGGTTTTTAGATCATCCGGCAGCCTCATTACTCAAAAATAAATGATGTAAGATTGCCATTTTTGATACCCGGTCATTCGCAAATGATATAAGCGCTTTAAATTTTAAGGCGCTTTTTTATTTAAGTGCTTTATTATTATTTTTATTCAACCGCAAAGCAGCTAATGCCGTATAAAACATCCTTGCGGATTGTTAAAAAATTGTAAGCTCTGTTTTATAATTAATTTGTAACTATACATTATAATTAATTTCAAGAAATGCCGGATCTGGTTTTGTCGGGTGACAAAGTAGTTGATGTTGAAGTAGCTTACTGGAAGGAAAAGCTGAAGGACGTTGTACCATTAAAACTTACTGCTGATCTTCCAAGGCCGGCGATGGGGAACATGGGCAGGGCAGTTATAGACTTTTTTATCAATAAAGAGCTGTGCGAGCAGTTGGCTCTGTTTAGTACTGAACAGGATGTTACTTTGTTAATTACCCTTCTTTCGGCATTTTATGTGTTATTAAACAGGTACACGAATCAGGCAGATATTTGCATAGGAAATGTAGTGTCAGAGCCCGGTAGGGATAAAACAACAGGTAAATTTAATACATTAGCTTTACGTAGTGACATTAAGGGGAATGATATGTTTCCTGATTTGCTAAAACAGGTAAATGGTATTGTAAAAGAGGCTTACAGTTATCAAAAGATACCTTTCACTAAAATAATTAATAACCTGTCAAAGGAAACGGGTAAAGATAAAAATCAATTTTTTGGGGTGATATTTGCCTTGGTTGATGGAGGTTATGCTAACAAAGGCCAATTGGACACTGCGCAGTACGATTTATCATTAATCTTAGAAGAGAGTGAATCGGGCATCAAGGGCAAGCTGGAATATGCATCAGGCTTGTACCATGCCGAAACGATCAGCCGCATGGCAGGACATTACCAGACTTTGCTGAGCT